>VOFK01002349.1_pt1 | contig 17674 bp, 37 predicted proteins | sample 5384121 | NCBI WGS metagenome assembly VOFK01 (sample SAMN12384730, study PRJNA508395) | human gut metagenome | isolation source: healthy gut J | host: Homo sapiens
CGACGAGGTAGATAGGTCAGAGGTGGAAGTACAGTAAATGTATGGAGCTGACTGATACTAATCGGTCGAGGGCATGACCAAGCAAGGTGATAGGTAGGATGAAAGAAAATATTTCTTGTATGCAGTTTTGAAGGTATATAAAAGATAAGAAGCAATCAACGGTATGTTGGTTGTTTTTTTGTTATATAAATATAATTTATGAATTAAAATAATATTAAGATTTATAATTCTCTTTTTTAGTCAAGTAGTAAGAAGCAATCAACAATAGCCACATGTTGATTGCTTCTTTAGATACCAAAGTATACAAGAAAAGTTGCCGATGGCAAGTTTTGGATATAGCAGACTTAGTTACAGCAAGGCTTACGATCGAATTCAGGATTGAATGCGTAGAAATTCTTACTGTCAAGTTTATCTTGAACAATTCTCAGACTTTCACCGAAACGCTGATAATGAACAATTTCACGTTCACGGAGGAAGCGGATTGGATCGCAGACTTCAGGATCTTTTACCAGACGCCAAGAATATTATCATACGTAGTGCGGGCTTTTTGTTCTGCAGCCATATCTTCATGCAGATCTGTAATCGGATCACCTTTTGGACTGGAATGTTGTAGCACTCAAGGAGTTCCGCTGGCAGCCTGAGGCCAGAGTGCGAGTGTGTGGTCTACATAATATTTGTCGAAGCCGGATTTTTTTCAATTTGTTCTGGTGTAGATTACGGGTAGCTGATGCACAATGGCACAGATGATTTCAAAGGTGAGCCAGTTCTTCGGTGCCTATATCCGTAAGAATTCCGGTAACTTCCTTATAAGGCATGTCTCATAGATATATCTCTGGGCCAGATATCTCATAGATGCAGCGAGTTCTCCATCTGGTCCACCGAATTGAGTAAGGATAATCTGGGCAATTTTCGGGTTAGTCTGAGTAATCTTAACAGGATATTGTAATCGTTTCTCATAATTCCACATAAAATTAGCATCCTTCCTGCCATGGCCACGGTTCATTGATCCATTTCAATAATCCATCTGTGGTTGCCGTATCAAGCGTGAGAGGACCGTAATATTTGGCATATTCTTTTTAAGGCCTGCACGCGTTGCTTTTAAATTCATCAAAAATTCCAGTGCTTCGGTACAATTTGGGTGAGTGTCGAGAAATAATTTTACATCGTCTACAGCAAAACTGACAATATTTATCCATTCCAGGAGCTCTTTTTTACAAGGTCGGTTTTGTTCATCTGGCACTTTTCACCTTTCCAACAGAATGGGAGATTTAATTCAGCAAAAATAGTTCCACATCGGAATCCTTTTTCGACTTCATAAAGAGAACGCCATTCCTGCCACGGAACATAGGCCATAGCAATTGGGAGCCCGCTTAATTTTGTCGTGTTCATGAATATTGCAGCACGATCTGGAAGGAGTGGATGGCGATACAGAAGCCGGCATTGTTCGGCTCCCGCCTACATGACGTCCGTTAGAATTGTTCTGGCGCATATAATCAGGTGTATTATAACGATAATTTGGCATTTAAAAATACTCCTTTCGTTAATGTTATGCAATAATATTGTATGAAAATTAATGAAAGTTGTGAATCAGACAGTTGTTTTTAAGAACGTATCTGAGTATAATAGATACGATTGGAGAGTAGAAATATGGTAAAAGAAGTTAATAAAGAGCACAAAAATGTGGAAATGACAAGGAAAAAAGAAAAGGAGTGGAATTGTTTACTTTGATTATAGTCTGCTGGCAATACTGATTTGTCTTGTATGTTTTGGATTGGTTATGCTATATAGTACAAGTTCTTATAGCGCAATGATGAAAACAGAATGGGGACAGTCTGTTTTATTTTAAAAAAAGACAATTATTATTTTGCATTGTTGGTTTTATAGGAATGTGGCTGGTAAGTAAGATTGACTACCATTGGTACATAAATAAATCGAAGTTATTTTTATTTTTTTCTATTTTTATGATGTTTTTAGTAAAAGACACCACTGGGGAAAGGAAGTAAATGGCGCAAAAGGTGGATCAAACTTCCATTTGGACAGCAGCTTCAACCTGCAGAAATAGCCAAAATTGCTGTTATATTATTTATTCCGGCATTGATCTGTACGATGGGTAAGGAGATTAAACCCTGGAGGGAGTAATAAGAGTACTGGCATGGGGAGGATTTTGGCGGCAGTTGTTTATCTGATCACAGACAATTTGAGTACAGCGATTATCGTGATGGGAATAACCTGTATCACGATATTTGTAGTACATCCGAAGACGAAGATATTTGTCGGCATAGCAGGTGTGGGAATTGTTCTTGCGATTGCGGGTGCAAGAATTCTGGGGACAATGATGGAAACGAGCGGAAGCTTCCGTCTGCGCCGTATTCTTGTATGGCTGAATCCGGAAAAATATGCGTCGGAAGGTGGATATCAGATCATGCAGGCATTGTATGCGATAGATCTGGTGGCTTTTTGGTAAAGGTCTAGGAAACAGTGCACAGAAAATGATCATTCCCGGAAGTACAGAATGATATGATCCTTTTCTATTATATGTGAGGAACTTGGAGTGTTTGGTGCAATTATGGTTCTGATATTGTTCGGTATGTTATTGTACAGACTTTTGTTTATTGCACAGAATGCGCCGGATCTTTACGGATCATTGATCGTAACCGGAATATTTGCACATATTGCATTGCAGGTAATATTAAATGTAATGGTAGTAATTAACTGTATCCCGACAACGGGAATTACACTTCCGTTTATCAGTTACGGAGGAACTTCGGTGTTGTTTTTGATGGCTGAGATGGGACTGGCACTGGGGGTTTCAGCAAGGATAAAATTGCGGAATAAAAGACTTTCTTTTTGTGTAAATATGCTATGATGAATAATGTAGTATTTAAAACTACTTAATAGAAATAAGCGACCGAAAAGAGTTTTTGTATCAATTATATAAAACACCTCATGTAAGGTCACATTAGAGGAAGAACATGAGTTAGCAAAGTTATCATAGATAGTTGTGGAGAATTAACAGAAGAAATGAAGAAGTCGCCATTTTTGAGACGGCGTCCCTGCAGATCGATGTAGATGGACATCATATTGTTGATGATGAGAGTTTTGACCAGGCGGACTTTTTAAGAAGAGTAAAAAGCATCGGGTGAATGTCCGAAATCATCATGTCCGTCACCGGAAAGATATATGGAAGAATATCATTGCCGATGCGGAACATGTATATGCAGTGACATTGTCGGCAGAACTTAGTGGATCATATAATAGTGCTGTTTTAGGGAAAGAATCTGTATGAAGAAGAGTATGGAGAAAAATTTACATTTACGTGTTTAATTCAAGATCGGCATCCGTAGGTGAGACATTGATCGGTCTGAAGATAGCAGAATGTGAAAGAAAAGGGCATGAGTTTTCAGCGAAGTGATCGAAACAGTTGAATCTTATATTGAAGAGCAACAATATTTTTGTACTGGAAACACTTTGATATACTTAAGAAAAAAATGGAAGATTGAAAGGACCAAAGGCTGTTGTCGCAACGGCACTTAATATTAAACCAGTTATGGGGTTCAACTCGGAAGGCAGTATGCAGGCAAAGAGGAATAAAAAGGGACTGGCTAAGATGGTGGATGAAGTAGCCAATATGAAGAATACACAGGAAAAGATTTTAGCGATTTCATCATTGCAATTGTGAGGAAAGAGCAAAGGCTGTAAGAGATATGCTTCTTGAACGCATCGTTTAAAGATGTTATTATTCTGGATACGGCAGGAATTAGTAGTATGTATGCGGCTGATGGCGGAGTGATTATGGTTGTATAATTTTATCAGATATGATAGAATGAATACATTGATTGAAAAAGGAGCAAAAACTATGAGCCAGGCTAAAGTAGACAGATATAAAGATGAAAAAGAAAAACCGTAAAAAGAACATGAAGAAAGAAAAGGTTCAGAACATTATCAGAAGATGTGCAGTATGTGTAATAGCAGTTGCTTTGATCGGATGTGCAGGCTATTCTGTACATAACATATATGAGTCGAAAAAGCCGACGGAAAAGGTAACGGTTGATTATTCGGCAATGACAACTTTGAGCCAGTCATTAGCTGGAAATAGTGACACAACAGCTGAATAGTATAAAATAAACCTAGAAAGAATAAGTGAACAGAAGCATTTCTGTTCACTATTTTTTGCCTTAAAATTATCTTAATTTCTTAAAAAAAAGGGTTGAAAACAGCAAAAAGTAGTTTACAATGGGTTCAAGTGGTAGAAAGTGGTGAGAAAAGTGGAACAAAAGTGGTAGAAAAGTGGATGATGCAGGATGAAAGCTAAAAACGTAGCTCTGAAAGCAAAGTCCGGTGTTATACCATTGGAAAAAGGGAGAGTCCTATGTTGAAAGGGAGAGTACAGTCATAATATTGATGCCAAAGGGCGTCTGATCATTCCGGCTAAGTTTCGTGACGATTTGGGGAGCATTTCGTCATTACGAAGGGAATGGAGAATTGTCTGTATGTATACCCGGAAGCAGAATGGACCGCCTTTTGAAGAAAAAACTTAACGCATTACCAACCACCACCAACTGCACGTGCGATGCGTTTGCGTATTTCTTTCAGGGAAGCGCGCGGACGGTGACCTTGATAAGCAAGGCAGAACTCTAATCCCTTCTGTACTTCGTACATTTGCAACATCTGGATAAGGAAGTTGTATTCATAGGCATGGGGAAGCGTGCTGAGATCTGGGGATAAGGCAAGATGGGATGAAAAAGAATGCTTGAAGTGGAACTTAACATTGAAGATATTGCATCTGATATGGAAGAAAAGCGGATTCAGTATCTAGAGGGAGAAGATATGGGATTCGAAACACAAATCAGTATTACTAAATGAGACAATTGACGGACTGAACATTAAGCCGGACGGAATCATGTAGATGGAACGCTCGGTGGAGGCGGACATGCATACGAAGTGTGCAGACGCCTTGGTGAAAAAAAGGGAGTATTATAGGGAATAGACCAGGATGAGGCGGCAATAGAAGCTGCCAGTGTCCGATTAAAAAAGACTTCGGGGGAGAAAGTCACAATAATCCGAAGCAATTATTGTGATATGAAGTCAAAAAGCTTCATGAACTGGGAATTGACAAGGTCGATGGAATTGTTCTTGATCTGGGCGTATCATCTTATCAGTTAGATACGGCAGAACGAGGATTTTCTTATCGTGAAGATGCACCTCTGGATATGAGAATGGACAGACGTCAGAAGATGACAGCCAGAGACATCGTCAATGACTACTCTGAGATGGATTTATACCGTGTGATCAGGGACTACAGGGGAGGATAAGTTTGCAAAGAACATTGCCAAACATATCGTAGCACACGTGGTATAAATCCTATCGAGACTACGGGCAGTTGACAGAGATTATCAGAGCCTCGATACCAATGAAATATCAGAAAAAGTCTGGGCATCCTGCAAAAGGACGTTCCAGGCTATTCGAATTGAATTAAACAGGGAAATTGGACGTATTAAAAAATTCTCTGGATGACATGATTGAAATATTGAACCCTGGTGGAAGGTTGTGTATTATCACATTCCATTCGCTGGAAGACCAGTTGTAAAAAGAGCGCATTTAAGAAAAAATGAAAATCCATGTACGTGCCCTCCAGTTTTCCTGTGTGCGTATGTGGAAAAGTTTCCAAAGGGTGTTGTTACCAGAAAGCCGATTCTTCCAAGTGAGGAAGAATTAGAATATAACAGCCGTTCTAAAAGTGCAAAGCTCAGAAATATTTGAGCGCCGTTAGAGATAGGACAGGATATATGAACAATTAGAAAGGAGTGGCGTAAATGGCAGCAAGAGAAAGTTATGCAAGCGATAGACGCCAGTCCGGCGGATATAGTTCTGCGCGTTCGAAAGCGGGACAGGCTTATATGTATGGCAATGTAGTTGCAAAACCGGAATATGAACCAAAAAAAGAACCGATCATCCGTAAAAGAAGAAAAAAAGTAAGCAGACAGGTACAGAAAAAATAGAAATCGTGCACTTCATATGAATGCACGTACGTAGTGTTCGCAATTGCAGCAACAATTGTGTTGTTATTGTGCGTTAATTATGTACGATTACAGTCTGAATTAACAAAGCATTCAAAGAATGTAACTGCATTGCAGGAAGAGCTTGCAGATCTGAAAGAGGAGAATACGACAAAGTATAATGCGGTCGTAGATTCCGTAAATCTGGATGAGATCCGAGAAAAAGCAATTCATCAGTTGGGAATGACATATGCCACACCAGATCAGATCGTGGAATATTATAATCCGGCGTCTGATTATGTGAAACAGTATGAGAATATCCCGGAAAATGGTGTGCTTGCTCAGTCAGACAAGAATAAGAAATAGGTGAGATTATGGCAAGAAAAGAAGACAAATTTCTTTAAGAAAAAATTTCAGGCCTTATGCAGAAAAAAGCTAGTAATGCTCTTTGGAGCGATTATACTAGCTTTTGTTTTCTTGATAGGTGGATTACGTATATTAATGCTTCGAAGGGCGAAAAATATACGAAGGTTGTATTAGATCAGCAACAGTATAATAATCGTACGATTCCATTTAAGCGTGGAGATATCGTAGACAGAAATGGCACAAAACTTGCAACGAGCGAAAGAGTATATAATGTAGTAGTAGATGCCAAGACAATTACCAGTAATAAAAAGTATATCAATCCGACGATAAAAAGCCTTATCAAAATGTTTTGATTTAAAGAAAAAAGATGTAAGAAAGCAGATCAAAAAGAATCCGAACAGCAGATATCTTGTACTGAAAAAGGGAGTAAATTACAAAGGCATATCAGAAGTTTGAGAAGATTACATCTGACACTGATAAAAATCTAACGTACAGGGAGTCTGGATGGAAGAAGATTATACGAGAAAATATCCATATAAGACACTGGCAAGTGACATTGATCGGATTTTACAACAAATGGAAATGTAGGAAGCAACGGAATAGAGGCTTCTTATAATTCGATTTTTTAAATGGTACGGATGGAAGAGAGTATGGATATCTGGATGAAGATTCGGGATATGAAAAGAACGGTAAAAGAACCAGATAATGGAAGTACGGTTGTCTCAACGATCGACCTTCAGGTTCAGAGTATTGTAGAACAACATATACTTGAATTTAATGAAGAGCATAAAAATGAAGCAACACAGGGTGAAGGAAGTAAGAATACCGGAGTGATCGTGATGAATCCCAGAATGGAGAGATTCTTGCAGAAGCTTCGTATCCGAATTATGATCTGAATCATCCAAGAGATCTGACAAAGTATTATACAGAAGAACAGCTGAAGAAAATGACGGATCAGGAAAAACTGGATATACTGAATGATCTTTGGAATAATTATTGTGTCAGCAATACGTATGAACCGGGATCGACATTCAAACCATTTACAATTTCCGCGGGACTTGAGACAGGGGGGGTTCTTACAGGAAATGAAAATTATGTCTGTGGCGGTGTCATGCACGTCGGAGATCATGATATTCATTGCAAAGCAACCGTTCCGGACATGGACCGGAGACTTTGAAGCAGGCTCTGGAAAATTCATGTAATGTGGCGTTAATGCAGATTGGTGCAAGTATAGGAACCGAGGAATTCTGCAGATATCAGAGGCTGTTCGGATTTGAGCGAATATACAGGAATCGATCTGCCAGGAGAAGGAGAAACCAGCGGGCTGTTATATACACCGGCGACGATGGATCCGGCCAGTCTTGCGACGAACGCATTTGGTCAGAACTTTAATGTCACGATGACTCAGATGGCGGCGTCATTCTCTTCTCTGATCAATGGTGGTAACTATTATGAACCACATGTAGTAAAAAACAGATTCAGGATGATAATGGAAATGTTACAGAAAATAAGGATCCAGTACTGGTAAAGAAGACGATTTCAAAAGAAACAAGTGATATTATCAAAGATTATATGCTGGTGTAGTAGAAGAAGGAACCGGAGCAAGTGCCGCAGTAGAAGGATATGCAGTTGGCGGTAAGACCGGTACGGCCGAAAAAACTTCCTCGTGGTAATGGAAAATACCTGGTTTCATTTATCGGATATGCACCGCAGGAGAATCCGCAGGTTATGGTGTATGTAGTTATTGACGAGCCGAATTCGGCTGTTCAGGCTAACAGTGGGTATGCAACACAGCTTGCGTCACAGATCATGACTGATATTTTCCCGTATCTTGGTATAGAGAAGAAAACGGATAGTGCTTCCAATACAGATACACAGACGACTCGAGACAGCACAACAGTAAGTTATATATATGTTCATAACCCATAAAAAGTTTTCATATATATTATTATGAAAATTTTTATGGGGATTTTTGTTATGAAAAATAAAACGTTTCATAAAAAAGAAAATTCTGGTTGTTTTCTGGTGGCGTTTATCCTGATTCTGTATCTGATCGGAAGACTGGTATATCTGATGGTATTTGATGCAGAGTACTATCAGCAGAAAGCAGAAGATCTGCATGAAAGGGAACGGGATATTAAGGCAAACAAGAGGTGAGATCATTGACAGAAATGGAACCGTACTTGCAAACCAATCGGACGGTATGTACGATTTCTGTGATCCACAGTCAGATTGAAAATCCTGAAAAAAGTAATCGAAAAAATTGTCAGAGTTTCTGGAAATGGATGCAGACCAGGTTAAAGAAAAAAAGTAGAAAAGATTTCATCGATAGAAAGGATCCGGTCCAATGTAGATAAAAAGAACAGGAGACAAAATCAGAAATCTTGGCCTGGCCGGTGTGAAGGTAGACGAGGACTTTAAACGTTATTATCCGTATAATGAGCTGGCATCTAAGGTGCTGGGATTTACAGGAGGGGATAATCAGGGGGAATTGTAGGACTGAAGTAAAAATATGAAAAGTACCTGAAGGGGATAAACGGAAAGATTCTGACAACAACGGATGCCAGAGGGATTGAACTGGATGGTGTGGCAGAGGACAGACTGGAACCGGAAGCAGGAAATACGTTGAGGATCAGCCTGGATTATACGATGCAGAAGTATGCACTACAGATGGCTGAAAAAGTGAGAACGGAGAAGCAGGCTGACAAAGTGGGAATTATACTTATGAATCCACAGAACGGAGAAATCTATGCAATGGTGAACGTTCCGGAATTTGATCCTAAATCAGCCGTTTATGCTGAATAATGAAGAGACAGGTGAAAACCTGACGGATGAACAGAGACAGGATGCATTAAATCAGATGTGGAGAAATGGCTGTATTAATGATACCTATGAACCGGGAAGTACATTTAAAATTATTACGGCATCGGCAGGACTGGAAGAAGGAGCAGTGCATCTTACAGATCAGTTTAGCTGTCCGGGGTATAAAGTTGTGGAAGACAGGCGGATCCGCGCCATAAAGTTGGGGGACATGGGGCGGAAAATTTTGTACAGGGATACAAAATTCATGTAATCCGGTATTTATTGAAGTAGGATTAAGGATAGTGGATCGTGGATTTTTTGATTATTTCAGACAGTTTGGGCTGATGGACCTGACCGGGGGTAGATATACCGGGAGAAGCAGGAACGATTATGCATAAAAAAAAGGAAAATGTAGGGCAGGTTGAACTTGCGACGATCAGTTTCGGACAGTCATTTCAGATTACACCGATCCAGCTTGCAACGACGGTGAGTGCACTGGTTAATGGAGGAAGAAGGGTGACTCCGCATTTTGGAATGGAAGTATTGAGTGCGGAAGGAAAAAAAAGTGAAAACATTTCGATATAATGCAAAAAAGCATATTGTGTCTGAAAAAACATCACAGACAATGCGGGAACTTCTGGAGAGTGTAGTGGGCAGAAGGGTCCGGAAAGAATGCATATGTAGAAGGATACAGGATCGGGGGAAAGACAGACACTTCCGAGAAGTGCCAACAAATATATATCATCTTTTGTGGGATTTGCACCGGCAGATGATCCGCAGATCCTTGGAATGTGTGTAATATATAATCCACAGGGAGTCTATTACGGAGGAACCATTGCGGCACCGGTGATCGGAAAAATTTTTGAAAATATATTCCCGTATCTTGGCATTGAAAAACAGTAGGAAATGCAGTATACTAGGTAAAGTTAGAGATTAACTGAATAACAAAAAAGAATTAAAGAGGTGGATTATGGATTATAAAGTGTTTATTCCAGTATTGATTTCATTTGTATTAAGTGTGATTCTTGGTCCTCTTGTAATACCAGTACTTAGAAGACTGAAGATGGACCAGACGGAGAGAGAGGACGGTGTACAGTCTCATCTTAAGAAGACAGGAACTCCGACAATGGGAGGAGTAATGATCCTGCTGGCTGTTGTGATTACTTCAGTTATTTATATTGGTCGTTATCCAAAGATTATTCCGATTCTGTTTCTGACACTTGGATTTGGTCTGATTGGATTTTTAGACGATTATCTGAAAGTTGTGATGAAACGTTCTGACGGCTTATATCCAAAGCAGAAGATGGCTCTTTCAAATCGTAGTGACTGCGATCTTTGCATTTTATATGGTTAAAGTGGCAGGAGTTTCGCTTACGATGCTGATTCCATTTACAGGTGGAAAATATCTGGATATCGGATGGGTTGCGATTCCATTGATGTTCTTTTTGTTGTAATTGGAACTGTTAACGGTGTAAATTTTACAGATGGTCTGGATGGTCTGGCATCAAGTGTTACCGTTCTTGTAGCAACATTTTTCACGGTGGTTGCGATCGGTAACAAAAAGTGGAATTGAGCCGATTACATGTGCAGTTGTAGGTGCATTGCTTGGATTTTTATTATTTAATGTGTATCCGGCAAGTGTGTTTATGGGAGATACAGGATCTCTGGCACTGGGCGGCTTTGTTGCTTCAGCGGCATACATGCTTCAGATGCCAATCTTTATTATCATTGTTGGATTTATCTATCTGATAGAAGTATTATCGGTTATGATCCAGGTAACATATTTTTAAAAAGACCGGCGGTAAGAGAATATTTAAAATGGCTCCGATTCATCATCATTTTGAGCTTGGTGGATGGTCAGAGACGAGAGTTGTTGCAGTATTTTCTATTATTACAGCAATCTTATGTCTGATCGCTCTGATGGCTATGTATAGGAGGATATCATGGAAGTAAAAGGTAAGAAAGTACTTGTGTTTGGTCTTGGAATCAGTGGAATCGGAGCAGGACAGATTCTTGAAAGACATGGTGCAGAAGTAATAATGTACGATGGAAACCAGAAACTGACAGAGAAAAAAGAAAAAACAACTTGGAGATGGACAGCAAAGTGCCAAGATCGTGATCGGAGATTTTTCCGGAAGAAGTTCTGGAAAAGCTTGATATGACAGTATTAAGTCCGGGTGTGCCGACGGATCTTCCTGTGATTGAAAAAATGCGTGACAGGGAATTACGGTAATTGGAGAAGTCGAGCTTGCATATCAGTTCGGTAAAGGTGATGTCTTGCAATTACCGGTACAAATGGTAAAAAACAACCACAACGACACTTTCTGGGAGAGATTATGAAAACTATCAGGAAGATGTCTTTGTTGTGGGAAATATCGGTACACCATATACAACAGCAGTTGAGAAGATGACAGACAATACAATCACAGTGGCCGAGATCAGCAGTTTCCAGCTGGAGAGCATTGTGGATTTCAGACCGAGAGTAAAAGTGCATTCTTAATTTCACACCGGATCATCTGAACCGGCATCATACGATGGAAGCGTATGTGAATGCAAAGAAAGAATATTGCAAAGAATCAGACAGAAGATGATTATTGCATTTTTTAAATTATGAGGACAGGCTTACAAGAGAAATTTGGAGAAGAAATCAAAGCAAATGTTCTATATTTCAGCAGTCAGCGTAAACTAGAAGAATCTATCTCGAGGAAGGCAATATTATTTACAATTATGGCGGAGTAAAAAAACAATCTGTCATGTGGATGAATTGCAGATCCTGGGAACCATAATCATGAGAATGTTATGGCGGCATGTGCGATGGCAGCAGTTTATGGAGTTCCTGTAGGAGTGATCCGTGAAAGTGTGAAAGCGTTTGGTGGGTGGAGCATCGTATTGAATATGTAACAGAGAAAAAGGTGATGACATATTACAATGATTCAAAGGGAACAAATCCGTATGCTGCGATCAAGGCAATTCAGGCAATGAAGCGCCCGACAGTATTGATCGGTGGAGGATATGATAAAGGATCTGAGTATACAGAATGGATTAACAGTTTTGACGGTAAAAAAAAAAGCTGATCCTTCTTGGGGATACAAAAGAGAAGATAGCAGCAGATGCAGAAAAATGTGGATTTAAAGACTATATGTTTAGTAGATTCATTTGAGGAAGCAGTTCTTACTGCGCAAAAAATTGCAGAGTCCGGAGAGGCAGTTCTGCTTTCACCTGCATGTGCAAGCTGGGATATGTTCCCAAGTTATGAAGTACGTGGAAGAAGTTCAAAAAATTTAAATTCCTTATAAGGAAAGTGGATGGCTTGGAACGATCGAAACAAAAGAGCGTATGATTATGCTCTCTGGTTATCGTACTGTTGGGTTATTATTGTAACAGGGCTTGTGATTCTTTACAGCACAAGTGCATATAACGGGTGGGAAACTCAAATTTCAGGATTCGTTTTACTATCTGAAAAACAGATATTTGCAACGCTTCTTGGAATAGCAGGTATGTGGATCATCGCCAGAGTGGATTATCATGTCTGGAAAAAATGGTCAGTATAGGGGTATCTGGTATCTGTTCTGCTGGGTATTGCGGTTCTTCTGATTGGTGATGAATATAACGGATCAAAAGATGGTTATCTTTGGGTCCGTTTTCTTTCAACCGTCGGAATTTGCAAAAAAGTTGCGGTTATATTGTTTTGATACGTGATTATGCGAAATGTAAAAAGCATGGGAAATTTACAACGGTCTGTAAAATAGTTGTAAGTGTTCTGCCGGTTGTAGGACTGGTAGGGGCAAGTAATCTAAGTACAGCAATCATTATTCTTGGAATAGCCGTAGTATTGGTATTTGTTGCAAGCCCAAAATATGGTCAGTTTGCATGGATGATATTTCTTGGCTGTGCATTTATGGGAATATTTCTTGCAATGGAAAGTTATCGTTTGGAACGTCTGCAGATATGGCGGCATCCGGAAAATTATGAAAAGGGTTATCAGACATTGCAAGGTCTGTATGCAATTGTTCGGGAGGATTGTTTGGAAAAGGATTTGGAAGCAGTCTGCAGAAACTGGGATTTGTGCCGGAAGCCCAGAATGATATGATTTTTTCTATCATATGTGAGGAATTAGGTCTGGTAGGCGCATCTTTTGTATTATTATTATTTTTAATCTTAATCTGGCGTTTTTTTTGTGATAGCTTCACATGCACCGGATCTGGAGGGTGCATTGATTGCATCCGGGGCAATGGCACATATGATGATACAGGTAATCCTGAACATTGCAGTGGTGACCAATACGATCCCGAATACAGGCATTACGCTGCCTTTTATCAGCTATGGTGGAACGTCAGTTGTTTTTCTGCTTTTGGAAATGGGGCTTGTGCTGAATGTGTCATCTTTGGTAAAATAATATACATGTGGATGAGACACAAGAATGAAAGGAAGTATGAATGATATATGGGGAAACCAGAATCAGAAAAAGAGAAGGTACAAAAAAAAAAGAAAAGATAAAAAGAAAAAACATCATGCATATGCCTTGATTGTTTTGATATTGGCGGCCATTATAATCCTTGGAACTGTTTTTGCTATTCTATATTCAGGAAGTGGAAGTAAGCGGTAATGAATACTGTGACAGTCAGGAAATAGTTGAATGTGTACAGAATGATAAACTGTCGAAGAATTCCCTGTATGTACTGGCAAAGTATTCGTTGGGCCAAGGAAAGAAGCCGGAGTGCCTGGATACATTGAAAGTCAGTATGAAAAATCCATGGACACTAAAATTACCGTAAAAGAAAAGACAAGGGTAGGCTGTGTGAAATCGGGGAAAAAAAATACAGTTATTTTGATCAAACTGAGCTTGTAGTAAATGAAACTGAAGTGAAAGACAGCAAGATACCGGTTGTCAGTGGATTAAAAATAAAAGAAAAATAAACTGTACAGCCAGATGAAAACGACAAATCAGACGAAATTTTCCGAAATAGTAGAAGCATGTGGGGAAAGCCAGAGGTATGGAATATACCCGGGAAAAGATATATGTAAAGGATCAGCAGATCTATATGGATTTTGGAAACGTAAGAGCATGCCTTGGAAATCAAGTATCCGCAGAACAGATCGCTCAGATCAGACCAATCTTAAAAAGCTGGGAGATAAAACGGGAATTTTGCATTTGGAGTCGTATTCTGAGAATAACACTACGATTACATTTGAAATGGAAGATATTTCACAAGAAAATTAAGAAAATTAGAGAAATTCTATTGATATTTTATACGAAAGTCTATATTATATACTATATATAGCAAACTGAGTTCATCTCACTTGCTCTATCAATGGGATGTATAATATATAATAAGGATAACAAAGGAGGAAATACTCTTGTTAGAAATTAAAACCAACGAATCAGAAGCAGCGGCAAAGATTATTGTTGTTGGAGTAGGCGGCGGCGGTAATAACGCAGTAAACCGAATGATCGATGAGCAGATTGCCGGTGTGGAATTTATAGCGATTAATACAGATAAACAGGCACTTCAGTTAAGTAAGGCTCCGACACTTTTGCAGATCGGTGATAAGATTACCAAAGGTCTGGGAGCCGGTGCAAGACCGGAGATCGGTGAGAAAGCAGCAGAAGAAAGTGCAGAAGAAATATCAGCAAAGCACTGAAAGGTGCCGACATGGTATTTGTAACATGCGGTATGGGCGGTGGTACCGGAACAGGTGCTACACCAGTGATTGCACGTATTGCAAAAAGAACAGGGAGCATTAACCGTAGGTGTTGTAACAAAACCGTTCCGTTTTGAGTCTAAGACACGTATGAACAATGCCCTTGCAGGAATTGAAAAATTAAAAAGAAAGTGTGGATACGCTGATCGTAATTCCAAATGATAAACTGCTGGAGATTGTTGACAGACGCACAACAATGCCGGAAGCTTTAAAGAAAGCTGACGAAGTATTACAGCAGGGTATTCAGGGAATCACAGACCTGATCAATGTACCTTCACTGATCAACCTTGACTTCGCAGATGTACAGACTGTTATGACAGATAAAGGTATTGCCCATATCGGTATCGGTCAGGGACGCGGTGATGATAAGGCTCTGGAGGCTGTGAAACAGGCGGTTGCCAGTCCTCTTCTGGAGACAACGATTGCAGGAGCATCACATGTTATCATCAATGTATCCGGAGATATCACACTTATGGATGCGAGCTGATGCGGCAGAATATGTACAGGAACTTGCAGGAGAAGATGCAAATATCATCTTTGGTGCTATGTACGATGATTCAGAGCAGATGAAGCAACAATCACTGTAATTGCTACAGGACTTCACAATGTTGGAGGAAGTGCTTCAAAGTTAAAATCAAGACTGGAGAATCAGGGCAGATCTTCGGCTATGCCACATGGTCAGCAGGGACATGCATCCGCATATGAAAGACCGACACGTCAGAATAATACGATGTATACGCAGCAGCAGACTGTACGTACACAGCAGGCTGAACGTCCGGTTTCACCAAGACTTGATTTTGGAACAACAACACAGAGAAAAATGGTGGAACAACTGCAAGAAGACCGATTGGTGGAACAACTCCTACATTGGATACACCAAGAACACCGACAAGTAAAAAGTGAAAGAGCAGTCAATCAAAATTCCGGATTTCTTTAAAAATAACAATCACATAAAAGTTATATTACTTAAAAAGACAGAAGAACTGATGCACATGAATTTGAAATGTGCACAGTTCTTTCTTTTTTCTTTTTTTCTTTCTTAAATGCTCTTTTTGTTTACGAAAAAAAAAAAGGCAGTCGAACGAAAAACCGGCATATCATACATCATATGACAAAATCCTTTCTATAAAATCTATATAATGATACTTGTTTGAAACAACAAATCTATTTCTGTGCACGGAAAGAAAGAAGGCCTGATGTGTACTATGAATTATATGTAGATGTGTTTTTTTGATGAACTTTACGATGGATACAATTCTTTTGGCTTTACTAAAGAAGGCATTGGCATGTCCGGTGAGATATGCCGCATAATGGCGGGAGGCGTACTGGGAGCAGTATTGACCTGTGTTGTTGTGATATGGCCGTGTAAGACAACTTGGGCGAAATTTATAGTATTTCATGGCGTCATTAATGTATTGATGCTAAGAACCGGTCTGGGATTAAAATGGGGCCGGGAATTGTTCAGAGGATGGGTAATTTATATATAGAGTCTTTTTCTTTTAGGGGGAGTATTACAGTTTGCGGGACAGTATCTGCGGCAGGGAAGTGTATTCTTTGCATTGGCAGTCATCAGTTATTATGTGGTGTTGGGAATCTGGAAGATCATTTTATTGTTTTCGGAGAAAGGAAATCGTTACTGTGAAGTGGTGGTGTTTTTCGGAGAACGAAATTGCAGACTGAGAGCCCTTATAGATACAGGAAATACATTGAAGGATACAGTGAGTAAAGATCCGGTCAGTGTTATGGATCAGGCATCTGTAAAGAGATTGACAGAAGGAAAGCAACCGGAACGATTCAGATATATTCCATATCATTCCATCGGGAAAAGAGGGAGTTATGCCTGCATTTCGCATGGATAAGATACAGATCATACGGAATGGATACAGGATAAAATGTAGAACATCCATTAGTGGCGGTATGTGAAGAAGAATTAGGGTCAGAAAATTATCAGATGATCATAAATCCAGATATATTGGCGGGAGGAAAGAAAAAATGGTGATAAAAGTAGCAGTTCCACATCAGTTTAAATTGAAAGTAATTCGGATTTGAAGACACTCTTTTTGTGGACAGAAAAGACATTCATTACATAGGCGGATCGGATATTCTGCCTGCACCTTTAGAGGCGGCGGCAGAAAAGAAAGCAATCAAAGACCTTGGGACAGAAAAGATGAAAATGCAAAAGGAAAATACTGATTGAACATAATTTGCGCCTGGTGGTATATATAGCAAAGAAATTTTGACAATACAGGAGTGGGGGGTTAGAGGATCTGATATCCATAGGAACGATTGGTCTTATAAAAGCAATTAATACATTTAATCCTGATAAAAATATCAAACTTGCAACCTATGCATCCAGATGTATTGAAAATGAGATATTAATGTATTTGCGGAGAAATAATAAAACGAAACTGGAAGTGTCGATAGATGAACCGCTGAATGTAGACTGGGATGGTAATGAGCTGTTGTTATCAGATATCCTGGGGACGGAAGAAGATGCGATTTATAAGGATTTAGAGAATGAAGCAGAAAAAAGAAGGTGCTCATCAGAGCTATTGGACGTCTGTCTGGAAGAGAGCAGATGATCATAAGAATGAGATTTGGACTTGGAACGGAGGATGGAGAAGAAAAGACTCAGAAAGAAGTAGCGGATATGCTGGGGATTTCCCAGTCCTATATCCAGACTGGAGAAAAGATTATGCAAAGATTGCGTCGGGGAGATGGTGAAGTATTCATGAAAATATGATACAATAAAAAAGAAAAAAGGGGGGTTGGTCTGGGGCCAAGCTTTTTGGGAACAGCCCATGAAG
>VOFK01003900.1_pt1 | contig 17671 bp, 20 predicted proteins | sample 5384121 | NCBI WGS metagenome assembly VOFK01 (sample SAMN12384730, study PRJNA508395) | human gut metagenome | isolation source: healthy gut J | host: Homo sapiens
TTCGTTCAGTTGCGTACTTGCTGGAAGGTTAAGAGGAGATGTCATCGCAAGAGAAGCATTGAATTGAAGCCCAGTAAACGGCGGCCGTAACTATAACGGTCCTAAGGTAGCGAAATTCCTTGTCGGGTAAGTTCCGACCTGCACGAATGGTGTAATGATCTGGACGCTGTCTCAACCGTGAGCTCAGTGAAATTGTAGTATCGGTGAAGATGCCGATTACCCGCGATGGGACGAAAAGACCCCGTGAACCTTTACTATAGCTTAACATTGAATTTGGGTAATTGATGTGTAGGATAGGCCGGAGGCTTCGAAGCAGGTACGCCAGTATTTGTGGAGCCGCTGTTGAAATACGGCCCTTTGATTATTTGAGTTCTAACCCGTTGTTGCGGGGACACTGTTTGGTGGGTAGTTTGACTGGGGTGGTCGCCTCCAAAAGTGTAACGGAGGCTTCTAAAGGTGCCCTCACGACGATTGGTAACCGTCGGCAGAGTGTAATGGCATAAGGGCGCTTGACTGGGAGACTAACAAGTCGATCAGGTAGGAAACTAGAGCATAGTGATCCGGTGTTTCTGTATGGAAAGGACATCGCTCAAAGGATAAAAGGTACTCCGGGGATAACAGGCTGATCCCTCCCAAGAGCTCATATCGACGGAGGGGTTTGGCACCTCGATGTCGGCTCGTCACATCCTGGGGCTGGAGAAGGTCCCAAGGGTTGGGCTGTTCGCCCATTAAAGTGGCACGCGAGCTGGGTTCAGAACGTCGTGAGACAGTTCGGTCTCTATCTATCGTGGGCGCATGAAATTTGCGTGGCTCTGACACTAGTACGAGAGGACCGTGTTGGACTGACCTCTGGTTTACCGGTTGTGCCGCCAGGTGCATTGCCGGGTATCTAAGTCGGGATTGGATAAGTGCTGAAAGCATCTAAGTACGAAGCCAGCCACAAGATTAGATTTCTCAGGGTCGTTGTAGACTACAACGTTGATAGGATGCAGGTGTACAGGCAGCGATGTCATAGCCGAGCATTACTAATTGCCCGTTCACTTTTTGCCTTCCGTGTATGGAGGTATATACGTTCAGCAATATATGGACACTTTACTTTTTTCTCATCATGTCTGCCTTATTCAGGTGACTACAGCACCGGGGTTCCACCTCTTCCCATTCCGAACAGAGAAGTTAAGCCCGGTCACGCCGATGGTACTGCGTAACAGTGGGAGAGTAGGTAGTCGCCGTTTTCAGAAGAAGCCTCCGTGTCTGATAAGGATACGGAGGCTTTGTTCGTTTTATATCTTTACATATACTTGGATGCCGGCATGGATTGTTCTTGTGTTTTAGGCCATGAGTTTTCTGCTGATTTGTAGTGATATCAGGGTGAAATGAACATAAAAAAATGAATATTTTACTCTAAATACTACATAATGAGGATAATTATTCGTATCTTTGTCGCCCGAATAAACAAAAGAAGCTTTGGGAAAGTTTGATAAATACAAAATAGACCTGAAAGGTATGCAAGCAGATTCATGCAAATATGAGTTTGTGCTAGACAACCTTTTCTTTGCCAATATTGATGGACCGGAAGTGCAGAAGGGTAAAGTCAATGTGGTGTTAGTTGTAAAGAAAACATCTCGTGCTTTCGAATTGAACTTCCAGACAGACGGAATGGTGTGGGTTCCATGTGACCGTTGTTTGGACGATATGGAACAGCTTGTCAGCTCGACAGATAAGCTGCTGGTTAAGTTCGGTCATGAATATGCCGAAGAAGGTGACAATCTCATTGTAATTCCCGAAGAGGAAGGTGAGATTAATGTAGCATGGTTTATGTACGAGTTTGTAGCTTTGGCCATCCCGATGAAGCATGTGCATGCTCCGGGTAAGTGCAACAAGGCAATGACCAGCAAATTGAGTAAGCATATGCGCACTACTCCGGATGATGATATGGCTGAGGACACATTTGCTCCGGAAGAAGAGGTGGAGCTGATGAATGAAGAAGAAACGCAGGTAGACCCGCGTTGGGACGAATTAAAGAAAATATTAGATAACAATTAAAGATTAAAGAAAATGGCACATCCTAAGAGAAGACAGTCAAAAACAAGAACTGCGAAGAGAAGAACTCATGATAAAGCAGTAGCTCCTACACTGGCTATTTGCCCGAATTGCGGTGAGTGGCATGTATATCACACTGTATGTGGTGCATGTGGCTACTATCGTGGTAAGCTTGCAGTTGAGAAAGGAAGCTGCCGTATAATTACGGTCAGTTTGACTAAAACTTATACTTGAATATCGGGCGTCTAAAAAGATTTGTAGCATTTAATAAGCAAACCTTTTTAGACTACCGTTGTTTCAGTAGTTCTATAAGTAAACAAGATTTTAATGGAAAAAATAAATGCAGTAATTACAGGAGTCGGCGGTTATGTACCTGATTACGTCTTGACAAACGACGAAATCTCAAGAATGGTGGATACCAATGACGAATGGATTATGACTCGTATCGGAGTAAAGGAAAGACGTATCCTGAATGAAGAAGGGTTAGGTAGTTCCCTATATGGCGCGTAAAGCTGCCAAACAGCTGATGCAACGTACTGGCGCGGATCCGGATGATATAGATCTGGTGATTGTAGCTACTTCCACTCCGGATTATCATTTCCCTTCTACAGCTTCTATTTTATGTGATAAGCTAAGGCTGAAAAATGCATATGCTTTTGACTTGCAGGCAGCCTGCAGCGGATTTCTCTATCTGATGGAGACGGCGGCCAATTTCATCCGTTCTGGAAGATATAAGAAGGTTATCATTGTGGGAGCCGACAAGATGTCGTCAATGGTTGATTATACAGACCGTGCTACTTGTCCTATCTTTGGAGACGGCGCTGCAGCTTTCATGCTCGAGCCGACAACAGAAGATGTAGGTATTATGGATGCTATTCTGAGAACCGACGGCAAAGGTTTGCCTTTCCTGCATATGAAAGCGGGTGGGTCGGTTTGTCCTCCCTCTATTTTACTGTAGACAACCACATGCATTACATTTATCAGGAAGGACGTACTGTGTTTAAGTATGCCGTATCCAATATGTCGGATGTTAGCGCGGCCATTGCCGAGAAAAACGGTCTGACAAAGGATAGCATTGACTGGGTGATTCCGCACCAGGCCAATCTTCGTATCATTGATGCTGTGGCACATCGTCTGGAAGTTCCTCGTGAGAAAGTACTGATTAATATCGAACGTTACGGCAATACCAGTGCTGCTACGTTGCCTCTTTGCATCTGGGACTTTGAAGATAAGCTGAAGAAAGGCGACAACCTTATTTTCACTGCATTCGGCGCAGGATTTACCTGGGGAGCCGTGTATGTGAAGTGGGGATACGACGGAAAGAAGCAGTAACATACTATTGCTAAATATAATATGATAAAAACGCATCCTATTTCGATTCGATGCGTTTTTTTTGTCTCAATTCAAATACGTGAAGATTATGCATAAAGCAGGTTTTGTCAATATTGTGGGAAATCCCAATGTAGGTAAGTCCACATTGATGAACGTTTTGGTAGGTGAGCGCATTTCTATCGCCACTTTCAAGGCGCAGACCACCCGTCATCGGATTATGGGCATCTATAATACGGATGACATGCAAATTGTGTTTTCGGACACTCCGGGTGTATTGAAGCCAAACTATAAGTTGCAGGAGTCTATGCTGAACTTCTCCACTTCGGCATTGACAGATGCAGATGTGTTGCTGTATGTGACAGATGTGGTCGAGACACCTGACAAGCATAATGACTTTGTGGAGAAAGTGGGACACATGGAAGTTCCGGTATTGCTGCTTGTCAATAAGATTGATTTAAGCAACCAGGAAAAGCTGGTGGAACTGGTGGAAGCATGGAAGGAATTGCTGCCGAAGGCGGAAATTATTCCTATCTCTGCTACTTCGAAATTTAATGTGGATTATGTCATGAAGCGGGTGAAGGAGCTGTTGCCCGACTCTCCTCCCTATTTCGACAAGGACCAGTGGACGGACAAGCCGGCGCGTTTCTTCGTGACCGAAATAATCCGTGAGAAAATTCTGTTGTACTACGATAAGGAAATCCCTTATTCGGTGGAGGTGATGGTAGAACAGTTTAAGGAGGAGGCAAAGAAGATTCATATCAGTGCCGTAATCTATGTGGAGCGTGATTCGCAAAAAGGTATTATCATAGGCAAGCAGGGGAAGGCTTTGAAGAAAGTGGCTACTGAAGCGCGCCGTGATTTGGAGAGGTTTTTCGGGAAAACGATATTCCTGGAGACGTTTGTGAAAGTTGATAAGGATTGGCGGAGTTCGGACAAGGAACTGCGTAATTTTGGTTATCAGCTGGATTAATATTCATACGACTGTGACAGTCGCAAAAAACAAAGAGTGTGACCTATGGGAAATTTAGTTGCAATCGTAGGACGTCCCAATGTGGGAAAGTCTACATTATTTAACCGTCTGACCAAGACACGTCAGGCAATTGTGAATGAGGAAGCGGGAACCACCCGTGACCGCCAATATGGAAAGACCGAATGGTTGGGACGTGAGTTCTCCGTGGTAGATACCGGCGGTTGGGTAGTGAACTCTGATGATATTTTCGAAGAGGAGATTCGTAAGCAGGTATTGATGGCGGTGGACGAAGCCGACGTGATACTGTTCGTGGTGGATGTGATGAACGGGGTTACGGACCTCGACGAGCAGGTAGCTGCCATCTTGCGTCGTGCCAAGAAGCCTGTGTTGCTGGTTGCCAATAAGACTGATAATCATGAACTGCAATACAATGCTCCTGAGTTTTACAGTTTGGGTTTGGGTGACCCTTATTGTATTTCTGCTGTAACGGGTAGCGGTACGGGCGATATGATGGACCTTATCGTCAGCAAGTTCAAGAAGGAATCTGATGAAATTCTGGACGAGGATATTCCCCGCTTTGCAGTAGTGGGACGCCCTAATGCCGGAAAGTCTTCCATAGTCAATGCCTTTATTGGAGAAGACCGCAACATCGTGACGGAGATTGCCGGTACCACGCGCGATTCTATCTATACCCGCTACAATAAATTCGGTTTTGATTTCTATTTGGTAGATACGGCAGGTATCCGTAAGAAGAACAAGGTAAACGAGGATTTGGAGTATTACTCGGTAATCCGTTCCATTCGTTCCATTGAGAATGCAGATGTATGTATTTTGATGGTAGACGCTACGCGTGGCATCGAGAGCCAGGATCTGAATATCTTCTCGTTGATTCAGAAGAACTCCAAGGGCTGGTGGTGGTGGTGAACAAATGGGACTTGGTGGAAGATAAGACTGTGAAAGTGATGAAGACTTTTGAGAATGCTATCCGCAACCGTTTCGCTCCTTTTGTCGATTTTCCGATAATTTTTGCTTCGGCATTGACTAAACAGCGTATCCTGAAAGTATTGGAAGAGGCGCGTACTGTGTACGAAAACCGTATGATACGTATACCGACTGCTCGCCTGAATGAGGAAATGCTGCCGCTTATCGAGGCTTATCCGCCTCCTGCCATCAAGGGAAAGTATATTAAAATTAAGTACATTACGCAGTTACCGAATACGCAGATCCCATCTTTTGTCTATTTCGCAAATCTTCCGCAATATGTGAAGGAACCATACAAACGCTTTCTTGAGAACAAAATGCGTGAGAAATGGAACCTGACGGGGACCCCGATAAATATATATATACGACAGAAATAAAGCTACTTGTACGTATTAGATAAAATAGTTGAAAGACTGACTCTTGGTTGTCAGTCTTTTTTTTTTTTTAATATAAAGAAATATCAACAAAAAAGTAGGCTGGTGTGAATATTATAATTATATTTGTCTACACTCTAATTATTACATAAAATGAAACTGCTTGGGACATTATGTATGCTTTTTGTTGTTCTTGCTGACAGGAAGTCGGCAGGTGGGCAAGCTGAGAAAAAAAATTCTGCATTACTGCGATGACTTTGCAAAACAAACAGGATGGACATCCGGTTGTTTCCGAATACCTTTATGAGGAAGAAGCACAACAGAAGTTGATGTATCGTCGTATTCTTTATGTTTCTGTATTGGGATTGCTTCTTGTGCTCTTGTTGGTACTATTGTATGTACGGCAACGGCAGAAAGTGCGTATTATAAAACTGGCACAGGCCGCCAGTGAAAAAAGAGCGTCAGTTTCTTGCTTTACAGAAGGAGACTGAACAGCGTCTGACACGTAAATATATTGATGGTCTGGAGAGTGAGCGGGAACGGATAGCGGAGGATTTGCACGATGATGTCTGTAATAATCTGCTGGCATTTGAAATGAGTATGCGTTCGTTGTTCGAAGAAAGTAATGCATCCATGATAGATGAGCAGTTGGATAGGCTGAAAAAAGAGGTTCGGGAACACTTGCGGAATATATCGCATGAATTGATGCCGCCGGTTTTCCAATATGCCACTATTGATGAAATGCTTGCCGACTACATATTGCATATAGCGTTGCCCGGACAAGAAGCGAGAATAGAATACCATTCTACCGGGGAGTGGACTGGAAACAGGTTCCACAGGAGATAGGCTTTTTGAATATTATCGTATTGTGCAGGAGACTGTTGGTAACGCAATAAGGCATGCGGAGGCTACATGTATTTGTGTTGACTTGTCATTGGAAGGCAAACGCCTTTCACTGTTGGTGACGGATGACGGAAAAGGGTTTGTGCCCGATAGAAAGAGCAGAGGAGTAGGACTGAGAACAATTCAGCAACGTGCAGAGATCATTGGAGGTAAAATAAAATTGGATACCATGCCGGGAGCGGGTGTCCGTATAGAAATATCGGTTTACATTTGAAAAGCGATTTATGGAGAAAAAGTAAAGGCGGAAGTCTTGGCGGTCGATGACCACTGTCTGATATTGGAGGGCATTAGCAAGATAGTGAATAAAATGCCTGATGCGATAGTGACCAATGTTGCTACATCGGGCAGAGCGGCTTTGGAGCTGATTGGCAGACACAACTATGATGTGTGTATTTTGGATGTGAGTATGCCTGATATGTCCGGCTTTGATTTGATAACGAAGATCCGCGAGCAGAATGAAAATGCGCGTATCATTGTTTATACCATGCATGAGGAAATCTGGATTATAAACAGGCTGGTGCAATGCAAGGTGAATGGGATTGTACTGAAGACTTCATCGGCATCGGAACTGATTAGTGCTATACGCAGTGTGTTATTGGGAGAATCGTATCTTTGCTCCCGCATTGCTTTAATCCGTAAGAAATCACATTGCACATCGGCCGTTTTGCAATCTAAGGATATCCCTACAAAGCGTGAGCAGGATGTGTTGCAGGCGGTTGCAAAGGGACTGAATACGCACGAAATCGCTCATTTGTTGGGTATCTCGGAAAATACGGTAGAGACTTTTCGTAAGAAATTGCTGAGTAAATTTGGAGCAAAAAATGCGATAGATCTAGTTGTGAAGGCTGTTTCACAAGGGTGGGTCAGCGTACAGTAGCAGGAGAAAATATAACTTTAACGGTTTTCCGTTACTTTTTTATTGAATAGTTTATCTAACTTTGCGGCTACAATTGAAATTGCTGCTACATAGTATTGTTGCGGTAATAAAATATATCGTGATGATATACATCAATTCTATTAACTGGTTTTATGAAGAGAAAGCGTCCGGGGCATAGCTTCCGGACGCTTTCTTATTAATAGCGGAAAATGAGGGTGTGGTTTTATCCTTCAAGGTTCTGTATCTCCACTTCTTTGACTTTCCGGAATAGGTCAGATGCAAATATGAAACTGTTCAACCGCTCGTTGGTGGAAGTGAAGATATCGTCTTTATTGCCTTCCCATTCTTTGTGTCCTTCGTAAATATAGATGATTTTTTCTCCGATACCCATTACAGAGTTCATGTCATGAGTGTTGATGAGAGTAGTCATATTGTATTCTCGGGTTATATCTTGTATCAGTTCGTCGATGACAAGCGAGGTCTTGGGGTCAAGTCCTGAATTCGGCTCGTCACAGAACAAGTATTGCGGGTTTAGGGCAATGGCACGGGCAATGGCTACGCGTTTCTGCATACCGCCGCTGATTTCTCCGGGAAATTTGTCTTTGGCTTCAATCAGGTTTACACGCTCCAAGCAGAACATGGCACGACGAGTCCGATCGCGCAGGGTATCGTTGCTGAACATGTTCAGTGGAAACATCACATTGTCCAGTACCGTCATGGAATCGAACAGCGCGGCACTTTGGAAAATCATTCCCATTTCCCGGCGGAGCGCTTTCTTTTCCTTCTTTCCCATGGCGAGGAAGTTGCGGTGGTCATACAACAATTCTCCTTTGTCCGGTGTCAGCAGACCCACGATACATTTCATGAGTACGGTTTTTCCCGAACCGCTCTGCCCTATGATTAGGTTGGTCTTTCCATTCTCGAAAGTGGCATTGATATCTTTCAGTACCTCTTTTTCTTCAAATGATTTGCAAAGTCCTTTCAGTTCAATCATCCCATTAAAAGTTGAGTTAATATTAGGTCGGCGAATAAGATAAGTACGCTGCTGCATACTACTGAATCCGTCGATGCCTTGCCGACTTCGATAGAACCGCCTTCAACCGTATAGCCGAAAAATGCCGATACGCTGGCAATGATGAAAGCAAAGAACAGCGATTTGATGATGCCGCACCAGATAAACCATTCTACAAACATGTATTGCAGTCCGTATTCCAAATCTACCGCCGACATGATACCGCCGAACCAGCAAGTACAGAAGGCACCTATGATACCGGCGAATATACTGAACGTCACCATCAGTGGAATGGTTGTCACCATAGCGGCAATTTTCGGTAGGATGAGATAGTTGGCAGAATTGACACCCATAATTTCAAGGGCGTCTATCTGCTGGGTGACTCGCATGGTGCCCAGCTCCGAGGCGATGTTTGACCCGACCTTTCCTGCCAGAATCAGACACATGATGGAGGAGGAGAATTCCAGCAGCATGATTTCTCGGGTTACATATCCCACTGTCCATCGAGGCATGAAAGGACTCTCGATGTTCAACTTTATCTGTATGGTGATTACAGCTCCGATGAAGAACGATATCAGCAATACGATGCCGATAGAGTTCACGCCGAGCTGTTCCAACTCGTTGACATATTGGCGGAAAAACATACGCATACGTTCGGGACGGGCAAATACGCGTCCCATCAGTATGATATATCGTCCCACTGTCTTAAGTGCTTTAAACATAACATATAAGTATTTGAATGCAAATGTACACTATTTCGGCTTATTTTTGCTACATTTGCGGCGAAAACCTTTAGAGTATGGAAGAAGAAAAAGGCATAAAGGACAATGTAGAGGAAGTTAAGGAAAATCTGCAGGCCGGACCAAGCTTGACTGCTGGGGCAGAGCCACGGGAGGAAGGTAGCATGGTGCTGCGTACGGAGGATTTGGTGAAAAAGTACGGAAAGCGTACAGTAGTGAGCCATGTGTCCATTGATGTGAAGCAAGGGGAGATTGTCGGGTTGCTGGGGCCGAATGGCGCCGGTAAGACAACTTCGTTTTATATGACCGTAGGGCTGATTACTCCCAATGAGGGACGTATCTTCTTGAATGATTTGGATATAACGAAATATCCGGTATACAAGCGTGCGCAGACGGGTATCGGTTATTTGGCGCAGGAAGCTTCCGTGTTCCGTCAAATGAGTGTGGAAGACAATATTGCATCTGTACTGGAAATGACCGACAAGCCTTTGGAGTATCAGAAAGACAAGCTGGAGAGCCTGATTGCAGAGTTCCGCTTGCAGAAGGTAAGGAAGAACAAGGGTAACCAGTTGTCAGGTGGCGAGCGGCGCCGTACAGAAATTGCCCGTTGTCTGGCCATTGACCCCAAATTTATTATGTTGGACGAGCCTTTTGCCGGTGTAGACCCTATTGCAGTGGAGGATATTCAGCAGATTGTGTGGAAGTTGAAAGATAGGAATATCGGCATTTTGATTACTGACCACAATGTGCAGGAGACGCTGAGCATTACCGATCGTGCTTATCTGCTATTTGAAGGAAAAATTTTGTTCCAGGGTACGCCGGAAGAGTTGGCCGAGAATAAGATTGTACGTGAAAAGTATCTGAGTAATAGCTTCGTACTTCGTCGCAAGGATTTTATGAAGTAATCCCGGATACTGTCGATTGATAGAAATAAAAAAAGACCACTCATTCAGTGGCCTTTTTTTATTTCTCCTTAAATCTCTATGATTAATATTTTGGAGGTCTTGCTTCTTTCACTACCATCTGGCGGCCGAAGAATTCAGCACCGTCCAGTTCGGCAATAGCTTTAGCTGCAGCAGCGTCATCTTCCATTTCTACGAATGCAATGCCTCTGAAACGTCCGGTTGCACGGTCCATGATAAATTTTACAGAAGATACTGTACCGTAGTCTTCCATAACCTTCTGCAGGTCACTCTCCTTAACGCGGTAGTTAAGGTTCCCAACATAAATGTTCATAATGAAATTGATAAAATAAATATAATGAATAAAACTCTCTTGGAAGGAAGGCTGAATAATAAATGGATTACAACGACAGAGAGTTTACAAAAGCGTTCTTGAAAACGGAAGTAAAAACCATGTAATGGAAATCGAAAAACTAATGCGCCATCATTCCGCGACAAAGAAACGCATAAAATTCGGATAAACAATGTTTTTCCTTAATTATTTTTGTAGATTGTCGTGCCTTCGGGCAACTCCCATTTCTCTTCATAGAAACTGGACGGTTCGGTTTATCATCGTCTTTTCCCTGAGTATCTTTCCCATAAACGTCCTCCGTTGTCAGTCCGATGGTTGGGCTCTTCTACCGCTCTATCCAAGAATTAAACTGAAATAAATCGGCAATGTTCTTTTGATAATTGAAAGAATAACGCTAATTTTGCACGCCCATTTGAGATATGGAACAAAGTATAAATCAAATAAATAATTGTCAGAATGAACGTTTCATTACAAAACATTGACAAAGTAAGCGCACTGCTTACTGTAAAGCTTGAGAAAGCAGATTATCAGGAAAAAGTAGACAAATCATTGAAGAGCTTCCGTCAGAAGGCACAGATTCCCGGTTTCCGTAAGGGAATGGTTCCTATGAGCTTAGTTAAGAAAATGTATGGTAAGTCTGCATTGGCTGAAGAGGTGAACAAGCTGCTTTCAGAAACAGTATATAAGTATATCCAGGACAATAAGGTAAATATATTGGGCGAGCCTTTGCCCAACGAAGACAAGCAGCAGGAAATTGATTTCGATACTATGGAAGAGTTCGAATTCTTGTTTGATATTGCTTTGGCTCCGGAATTTAAAGCTGAAGTCAGTGCAAAAGATAAGGTAGATTACTATACTATTGAAGTTACAGACGAAATGGTGGATAACCAGGTCAAGGCTTACACTCAACGTAACGGCAAGTATGACAAGGTAGACGTTTACGAGGACAATGACATGCTGAAAGGTTTGCTTGCTGAACTGGATGAAGAAGGTAATACCAAAGAGGGTGGTATTCAGGTGGAAGGTGCTGTAATGATGCCTTCGTACATGAAAAATGATGAACAGAAAGCTATCTTTGCCGGTGCAAAAGTGAACGATGTGCTTGTATTCAATCCGAATACTGCTTGGGACGGAAATGCTGCCGAATTGTCTTCTTTATTGAAGATTGACAAGGAAGCTGCTCCCGAAGTAAAATCCAATTTCAGCTTCCAGGTAGAAGAAATCACACGTTTCGTTCCGGGTGACTTGACTCAGGAAATTTTCGACCAGGTATTTGGCGAAGGTAATGTGAAAACGGAAGAGGAATTCCGTGCCAAAGTGAAGGAAGTTATTGCCAACCAGTTCGTGGCAGACAGTGACTATAAGTTCTTGATTGACGCACGTAAGATGCTGACAGAGAAAGTAGGCAAGCTGGAATTCCCGGATGCATTACTGAAGCGCATTATGCGTCTGAACAATCCTGACAAGGAAGAAAGCTTTGTAGAGGACAACTATGACAAGAGCATCGAAGAGCTGACTTGGCACCTGATTAAAGAACAGCTGGTGAAAGCCAATGATATCAAGGTTGAGCAGGAAGACATCACAAACATGGCTAAGGAAGCTACCCGCGCACAGTTTGCACAATATGGTATGATGAGTGTGCCTGAAGAAATCCTGGAAAACTACTCAAAGGAAATGCTTAAGAAGAAAGAGAGCATAGAAGGCTTGGTTAATCGTGTGGTTGAATCTAAATTGGCTACAGCATTGAAGTCTCAGGTGGAACTGGAGCATAAGAACGTTTCTGCTGAAGAGTTCAATAAGATGTTTGCATAAGAGTAATGTGAGCCTACGGCTAAAATTTATAAAGAAACACAGAGTTTGACAAACTATAACTCTGTGTTTTTTTGTGTCTCTGTGTTCTTTTTTGTTTCTTTGTATCCTTATAAATTAAAAAATAGAAGGCAATGGATGATTTTAGAAAATACGCTACCAAGCATTTGGGAATGAACAGCTTGGTGCTGGATGATGTGATTAAATCACAAGCCGGGTATTTAAATCCTTATATCCTGGAAGAGCGTCAGTTGAATGTAACTCAATTGGATGTATTCTCCCGCCTGATGATGGATCGTATTATTTTCCTCGGTACGCAGATAGACGACTATACCGCCAATACCCTGCAAGCTCAATTGCTGTATCTGGATTCTGTAGACCCGGGCAAGGACATCTCTATCTATATCAACTCGCCGGGCGGTTCGGTATATGCCGGACTGGGCATTTACGACACCATGCAGTTCATTAGCAGCGATGTTGCTACCATCTGCACAGGTATGGCTGCCAAGTATGGCGGCAGTGCTGTTGGTGGCCGGAGCTGAAGGTAAACGCTCTGCGTTGACTCACTCGCGCGTGATGATTCATCAGCCGATGGGCGGTGCCAAGGACAGGCGTCGGACATTGAAATCACAGCACGTGAAATCCAAAAATTAAAGAAAGAACTTTATACTATCATAGCCGACCATTCGCATACATCCTTCGATAAGGTGTGGGCCGACTCCGATCGCGACTACTGGATGACGGCGCAAGAGGCCAAAGAGTACGGCATGATAGACCAAGTCTGATACGAAGAAATAAATATGGCAGACTCTAAAGAAAAAACAAGAACAGATGCAGTTTCTGTGGACGCTCGGAAGATGAGGTCGGCTTCCTTATAACGGGGATGAACGGCTACATCTGCGATAGCTGTGCTGTCCAGGCCTATGAGATTACTCAAGAAGCTTTGGGGTCTAAGAAGGTGCAGTCGCAACAAAACTCAATCTGAAAGAACTACCCAAACCGGTAGAGATTAAGAATTTTCTCGATCAGTATGTTATCGGGCAGGATGATGCGAAACGTTTTCTGGCAGTATCTGTTTATAACCATTATAAACGTTTGCTGCAAAAGGCGGGGATGATGATGTGGAGATTGAAAAGTCAATATCATCATGGTGGGCAGGTACCGGAACCGGTAAAACGTTACTGCTTGCCCGTACCATTGCCAAACTGCTTCATGTGCCTTTTTACCATTGTAGATGCAACGGTGTTGACGGAAGCCGGTTATGTGGGTGAGGACATTGAAAGTATCTTACCCGTCTTCTGCAAGTGGCGGACTATAACGTGGCGCAAGCGGAGCAAGGCATTGTGTTTATAGATGAAATCGACAAGATAGCCCGTAAGGGCGACAATCCCTCCATTACCCGCGATGTAAGCGGCGAAGGTGTGCAGCAGGGGTTGTTGAAATTGTTGGAAGGCTCGGTCGTGAATGTCCCGCCTCAGGGGGACGTAAGCACCCCGACCAGAAGATGATTCCGGTGAACACCAAGAATATATTGTTTATTTGCGGAGGTGCATTCGACGGTATCGAGAAGAAGATAGCGCAGCGTCTCAATACGAATGTTGTAGGATATGGCGCTGTGTGCGTAATACGGCTGCCATTGACAAGAATAATATGATGCAGTACATTGCTCCGCAGGATTTGAAGTCATTCGGCTTGATTCCCTGAAATAATCGGACGTTTGCCGGTGTTGACTTATCTGAATCCTTTGGACCGTACGGCATTGCGTGCTATTCTGACAGAACCGAAGAATTCCATAATCAAGCAATATGTTAAGTTGTTTGAAATGGATGGTGTGAAGTTGACTTTTGAAGATGCGGTGTTTGAGTACATTGTAGACAAAGCTATTGAATACAAGCTGGGAGCTCGCGGTTTGCGTTCCATAGTCGAAACTATTATGATGGATGTGATGTTTGAATTCCGTCCGAACAGAAGGACAATTTGTAGTAACTTTGGATTATGCTCAAGCCGTCAGTTGGAAAAAGCGAATATGGCAAGACTTCAAAATGCTTAAAATCAAAAGGTAATACAAATAAAGCAGACTTTTTTGTGTTTTATTGAAAAATATTCGGCGGATTATGCTTGAAATTTAAGAAGTTGTTTATAACTTTGTTAGTAGTTCTTTAAAAACAAGAAAGGCTTTTATAGTGGCATTATTAATAGCTTAACTCAATAAAACAACCTAATGAATCATGGCAGGGAAGAAGATAAATTTGACAGACCAGCTGAAGAACTACTTCGGGTTCGACACATTTTAAAGGAAATCAGGAAGCAATCATACAGAATCTGTTGGCGGGTAACGATACTTTCGTGTTGATGCCCACCGGCGGTGGAAAATCTTTATGCTATCAGTTGCCTTCTTTGTTAATGGGAGGGAACGGGCATTGTGATTTCCCTTTGATTGCCTTGATGAAAAACCAGGTCGACGCGATGCGTAATTTCAGCGAAGGAGGATGGAATAGCTCATTTCATCAATTCTTCCCTAAACAAGAGTGCGATAGACCAGGTGAAGTCCGATATCCTTGCCGGGCGGACGAAACTGCTGTATGTAGCTCCGGAGTCTTTGACAAAAGAAGAGAACGTGGAGTTCCTGAAAACGGTTAAGATTTCTTTCTATGCCGTAGATGAGGCCCACTGTATTTCTAGAATGGGGACACGACTTCCGACCGGAATATCGCCGTATTCGTCCTATTATCAATGAAATCGGGAAAGCCCTCCGCTCATTGCATTGACTGCAACCGCCACACCAAAGGTGCAGCACGATATCCAAAAGAATCTGGGTATGGTGGAAGCGCAGGTGTTCAAGTCGTCTTTCAATCGTCCGAACCTTTATTATGAGGTACGTCCCAAGACTGCAAACGTAGATAAGGATATTATCAAGTTCATCAAGAACAATCCGGAAAAGTCGGGTATCATCTATTGCCTGAGCCGGAAGAAAGTAGAGGAACTTGCCGAAATACTTCAGGCAAACGGGATTAATGCCCGTGCTTATCATGCCGGAATGGATTCGGCAACACGAACACAGAACCAAGATGATTTCCTGATGGAAAAAATTGATGTGATTGTGGCTACCATTGCTTTCGGTATGGGCATTGACAAGCCTGATGTGCGTTATGTGATTCACTATGATATTCCTAAAAGTCTGGAGGGCTATTATCAGGAAACCGGACGTGCCGGAAGAGATGGAGGCGAAGGGCAGTGTATTACTTTTTATACTAATAAAGACCTGCAGAAACTGGAAAAGTTTATGCAAGGCAAGCCTGTTGCAGAGCAGGAAATAGGCAAGCAGCTTCTGCTGGAAACAGCTGCATATGCCGAATCATCCGTATGCCGCCGAAAAACGTTGCTACACTATTTCGGCGAGGGTATATGGAGGGAAAATTGTGGAAATTGTGACAACTGTTTAAATCCGAAAAAACAAGTGGAAGGCTCAGGAATTATTGTGTACCGTAATAGAAGCTATTCTTGCGGTGAAAGAAAATTTTAAAGCAGACTATATTATAGATATTATACAGGGAAAAGAAACTTCGGAAGTGCAGGCGCATCTGCATGAAGATTTGGAAGTGTTCGGTTCCGGTATGGGAGAAGAAGACAAAACTTGGAATGCTGTTATCCGGACAGGCGCTGATTGCCGGTTATTTGACCAAAGAAGTTGAAAACTACGGCTTGTTGAAAGTAACGGATGCAGGTAAGAAATTCTTGAAGCATCCTAAATCCTTTAAGATTACGGAAGATAATGATTTCGAGGAAGTGGAGGAAGAAGCACCGGCACGTGGTGGTGGCGCCTGTGCGGTAGACCCGGCTCTCTATTCCATGTTGAAAGACTTGCGTAAGAAGCTCTCCAAGAAGTTGGAAGTACCTCCTTATGTTATATTCCAGGACCCTTCTTTGGAAGCAATGGCAACTATCTATCCGATAACTTTGGATGAGTTGCAGAATATTCCGGGGGTAGGAGCCGGCAAGGCGAAGCGTTATGGGTGAAGAGTTTTGTAAGCTGATTAAACGCCATTGTGAGGAGAATGAGATTGAACGTCCGGAAGATTTGCGTGTCCGTACTGTTGCTAACAAATCTAAGTTGAAGGTATCTATCATTCAGGCTATCGACCGTAAGGTGGCCTTAGACGATATCGCCATGTCAAAAGGTATTGAGTTTGAGGAGTTGCTGGATGAGATAGAAGCTATTGTCTACTCCGGTACGAAACTGAATATCGACTACTTCCTGGAAGATATTATGGATGAAGATCATCTGTTGGATATATACGACTATTTCAAAGAATCTACCACGGATAATATTGACGATGCCTTGGATGAGCTGGGAGATGATTTCAGCAGAAGAAGAAGTACGTTTGGTACGTATTAAGTTCATCTCCGAAATGGCAAATTAATCCTCGGGCTGCGATAAAAAAAAGAAAAAAATATTGCGTGTAAATATACGGAATGGAATAAAAACCGTATATTTGCACGCAATAAATTTTAAACGCATAGCCCTATGTCATTTATTGCTGATAAGATTGTAATGGACGGATTGACTTACGATGACGTTCTGTTAATCCCTGCTTACTCTGAGGTACTTCCTAAAACAGTCGAACTCTCGACTAAGTTTTCACGTAACATTGAGTTGAAAATTCCGTTTGTAACAGCCGCTATGGACACTGTTACCGAAGCGAAAATGGCTATTGCCATTGCTCGTGAAGGTGGTATCGGTGTTATTCATAAGAATATGTCCATTGAGGAGCAGGCCCGTCAGGTAGCTATTGTGAAACGTGCCGAAAACGGTATGATTTACGATCCGGTAACAATCAAGAGAGGTTCTACGGTAGCTGATGCGCTGGCTTTGATGTCTGAATACAAGATTGGTGGTATTCCGGTGGTGGACGATGAAAGATATTTAGTAGGCATCGTAACCAATCGTGACCTCCGTTTCGAGAAAGACCATAACAAGCGTATCGATGAGGTGATGACAAAAGACAACATCGTTACCACCAACCAGACAACCGATTTGGAAGCTGCTGCCCAAATTCTGCAAGAACATAGAATCGAGAAGTTGCCGGTAGTAGATAAAGACAACAAACTGGTAGGTCTGATTACCTATAAAGACATCACCAAGGCTAAAGACAAACCTATGGCTTGCAAGGATAGCAAAGGCCGTCTTCGTGTGGCTGCCGGTGTAGGCGTGACAGTGGATACGCTGGACCGTATGCAGGCATTGGTGGATGCAGGGGCGGATGCCATTGTGATTGATACGGCGCATGGGCACTCTATGTTTGTAATCGAGAAGTTGAAAGAGGCTAAGAAACGTTTCCCGAACATTGATATAGTAAGTAGGTAATATTGCAACCGTAG
>VOFK01000673.1_pt1 | contig 17652 bp, 21 predicted proteins | sample 5384121 | NCBI WGS metagenome assembly VOFK01 (sample SAMN12384730, study PRJNA508395) | human gut metagenome | isolation source: healthy gut J | host: Homo sapiens
CGATCGCCTTTTCCGCTGCTGCCGCAATAGACGGGACCGCCGTACGTTCGCTCAAGATCATGTTGTTTGATTTGTAGCGGATGATTCATTTCTCCACAAACAAAAGTTTGCGGGAATACCTCTAGGAACGTGCTGTCCGTATAAAAGCATATTCATTTGGATATAGAGGAGTCGCTTGGGTACGGCAGTTTTCGGTTGAAAGCATAAGCGTGGTGGAGGCTTCGATAGCTGGGACTTGCTCTCGTAAGCTATTCTCGATACCTTTCGAGGCTCCTTTGTTCACTTTACCGGATTGTTTCTCGGCGCTATAGACACGGTAGATGGATTCGGAATCCTTGTAGAAAGAATCGTAAGTGGTCTCATGATCCATCCAATAGAGTATGGGCACGAAACAGACGGGGAAAGCCAGCCCTAGGATACTGATGGAGGCGCTGACTTTATACTTCCAGATGTTTTTGAAGGCAATGACACAGTAATGTATTAACATGGCAATTCCGTTTCGTTTTGATGATATCGCTGATGACTCAATTTCGCTGAATCCGACTCAAATATTATGCCATAAATGTAACGTATTAGAAAATAGAATCATAGAAAAATCTGTATTTCTTCATGTAGTGCGATAGCGTACATTTTTTTTGTGCGGTAATGCACGTACAAGTTGTCTTTATTCCCTTTATCTTTGTCCGTATGGAAGAAAAGGGGGAAAATATTGATCATCGACGATAATAAGGATGTGTTGTTCGCATTGAACTTACTGTTGGAGCCGTACATGCAAAAGGTGAAGGTAACGACACAACCGGCACGCATCAGTATTTCATGCGGACGTTCCAACCGGACGTGGTCTTGCTGGATATGAATTTCCATCGGGATGCCGTGAGCGGGCAGGAGGGTTTTGAGTATTTGGGACAAATCTTGGAGATCGATCCGCAAGCGGTCGTGATCTTCATGACGGCCTATTCGGATATAGAGAAAGCGGTCAAGGCCATTAAGGTTGGCGCTACCGATTTCATCTCCAAGCCGTGGGAAACGGAGAAGTTGCTGGCTACCCTCTCGTCGGGCATTCGATTGAGCCATTCCCGTAAGGAGGTCGGACGTTTGCGGGAGCAGATGAAAGCCATGAAGGCGGACGACACATTGCCGGAATTGATCGGTGAGTCGCCAGCGATGCTGAAGGTAAAGGATACGATCTACAAGCTCGTGGAGACTGACGCGAATATATTAATTACCGGCGAGAGCGGTACGGGAAAAGATTTGGTGGCTCGTTTGTTGAGGCATTACTCGCCCCGGCGTGACGATGCTTTTCGTGACGATCGATTTGGGAAGCATCCCGGAACAATTATTTGAGAGTGAGTTGTTCGGTTACGAGAAAGGAGCCTTCACGGATGCCCGACGGTCTAAGTCGGGACGGATGGAGATGGCCTCCGGTGGTACGCTCTTTCTGGACGAGATCGGTAACCTGTCCTTGCCGATGCAGTCTAAAATTGCTGACGGCTATAGAGAAACGTCATATCACCCGTTTGGGAGCGGTGGAGCCGATCTCGATCGATGTCCGTTTGATCTGCGCCACCAACGCCAATCTGCGTCAGCTGGTGGGCGAGGGAGCTTCCGGCAAGACTTTGCTCTATCGGATCAATACCATAGAGATAGCCATACCACCGCTGCGTGAGCGGGGAGAGGATATCTTGATGCTGGCCGATCATTTCCAGAGGCTGTATAGCCGGAAATACAAGAAAACGATCAAAGGGTTGAGCCGGGAGGCGGGGGAGTAAGCTGATGAAATACCCTTTGGCCCGGTAATGTCCGGGAGTTGCAGCATGTTTTGGAGCGAGCCGTGATCTTGAACGAGGGTACGGTGCTGAGACCGGATGATTTCCCTCTCTATACGGCCTCGTACGAGCGAAAGAAGGAACCGGACCCTGATTTGAATCTGGAACAAGCCGAGCGGAAAATCATTGCGCGCCTTGCGGCAAAGCAATGGCAATATGAGCTATGCCGCCGAGCTTGGGTATCACCCGTTTTTCCTTGTATCGTAAAATAGAGAAGTTCGGCTTATGAGATCGTATGCGTTCACGGTCATCTCGCACATCGTAGACATCGTCTTGTCTACGGGACTCCTGTTCTATTGCGTGCATGAGGAGATTATCTTTTTGTCCTACTTTTTGCGGGATCGCGATCTTGTATTTCTCGATTCATCTTTATTTCATACAGATGCGGCAGGTGAAGTATTGGCGTTATGTGGTGGATTGCTTGCGGCAGCAAAGACTTGATCCAGATCGTTCGTTCACCTTTACGAGGATAAGGTGATGCGGGAGTTGGCGGACGATTTGTCCGCGGCCCTGCGATCCTTGCGTGGCCGATTGATGGACGAGGAGGTGAGGCGGCAGTATTTTGAGAGTCTGTTGAATAAGGTGGACACTGCCGTACTTCTCGTTACCGACAAGGAAGGGGGCTATTGAATGGAAGAACCGGGCCGCCGATGCGTTGCTGGATACGAGGTGTCGGTTACCCAATGAGTTCTTGGAGGCTATCAAGGCGGGGGAAGACGGTGGTGCGTTACGGAAAACCATCCGTTCCGCAAGATTGGGCGATCGATGCCACTCGTATCGACTTGCGAGGTTGCGAGCGTTGGATCGTCAGCTTGAAGAACATCCATTCTACCTTGGAGCGGAATGAGATGGAGGCTTGGCAGAAATTGATCCGTGTCTTGACGCACGAGATCATGAACTCCATCACACCCGTTATCTCGTTGTCCGAGACCTTGAGCAAACGTTGCAAAAAGCAGATCCGGATGATGTCCGGAATCGTTCGTATATCCAGCATGGGGTAAAAATGTCATCCATCGCCGGAGTAAAGGGTTGCTGGATTTCGTTGAGAATTACCGGAGATTGACCCGGATCGCCTCCGGTAAAGACCCGTATCTTAGTGAAAGATTTCTTTTCGGATTAAGGGCGTTTGTGCCCTGAGCCTTCTATCCGTTTCCGCTTGCCGGACGAGCCTCTGGGAATGGTTCGCGGATCGGGCGCAGATGGAGCAGGTCTTCTTGAACTTACTGAAGAATGCTTGTGAGGCTTGTGCGGAAAAGTCAAACCCCGAGATTATCGTGGCGGCTCAGCGGGAGGGAAACGAACTTGTCTTTACCGTGCGAGACAACGGTATCGGTGTCTTACCTGAGGTTATCGACCGGGTTTTTGTACCTTTCTTTACCACCAAGCCCTCCGGCTCGGGTATCGGTTTAAGCATCTGTAAGCAAATAATCACCTTGCATGGCGGCCATATCTCGGTAGAATCCGAGAATGGAAAGGGGTAGCTGTTTCTTTTTGTACTTTAATTGATTATCAGCCTATTGCAGTTTTTCTAAATTTCTTATACGGAAAACTTTAGTTTCTTCAAGGAAAAACTTTTCGTTTCTATATAGGGAAACAAAAGTTTCTTACTGAGGAAACTTTTTTGTTTTATTAGGGAGAAAACTCAGGCTGCTATTATAGGAGTGTCTTTTCCTGATTTATCTAGACACTTTTTTTGTTTATAAACGTAATCAGTAGACAGTAGTTATAAAAAGTAATACTGATATAGTAGTCACTTCTTTTAACTTCATACTGATAACATAGACACATTACCTCTGGGCCGAACAGAGCCCTTCTGAGAGATTAGTTGTTCGGCTTTGCAAAGCTATCGTATCCATCTCTTTCTCGTTACTTTTCACGGGTTTTCTTTTATTCCGCCACATTTTTATTTGCGTTTCCTTCTCCCCGTGCACTATGCCCGGGGTTTTATAACCGACACTCATGTGCGGTCGGCGGTAGTTGTAGAAGTAGATGTAGCGCTCTATCACGCTCGCGGCACGCTCGATGGTCTCGAACAGCCCTTGCCTATAGAGGCGTTCCACTTTAATTATCCCATTGATACGTTCCGCCACGGCATTGTCCGTGGGCTTGTAGTCTTCTGTCATGCTGATGGCAATGCCATGCCGCCGAAGGCGCTCCACGTACGCGTCGCAACAATACTGCACGCCACGGTCAGAGTGGTGTATCAGGCCCTCCAGATTTTCACTCCCTGTCATCTCAACGGCCTGGTCTATGGCCTGCCGCAACGCCTCAAGCGTGGCTGAGGCACGCAAGCTATCAGCCAGTACCCATCCCACTATCTTATGGGAATAAGCATCCGTGACCAGATGCAGGTAACAGACGTCTCCGCCGGCAAGCGGTATATAGGTAATATCGCTAACCCACAGTTGATTGGGAGAGGTTGGGACAAAGCCCTTTATCAAGTTCTTCCACTTATGGTAACGATGGTTGGAATTGGTTGTGCCCCTGGCTTTGCGGGGAGGAAGCATCAGGCGGTGTCGACGAAGCAGCGTGTAGAAGCTGTCGCGACCGGGCATGAACCTCTCTCCGAAGAGGGCGGTGAGCATGATCCACAGCTTGTAACCACCGATACCGGGATCCTCGCCACGTATCTCACGTACGGTATCCAGCATGAGACGTTCATTCTTCACATGGCTCCCTATGTCAGCCTTGGACTGGTAATAGGCTTGACGACAATGGCCAAACAGACGGCAGGCTGGCGCTACTTTCATCTTGCGAAGCCTGACCAGTTCCGTTACTATTTGGCCCCAGGTTTTTTTCTGATGGGAATGTTAAAATACTCTTCCGCACGCCTGATCATTAAATCACGGGCCTCGGTTTCCAACCGGGAGAAGGCAAGGGCCTTCTCCAACTCCTTAACACGCTTCTTGAGTCGCGCGTTTTCATCATGGTAATCCTCTTTGCTTCGATCGCTCATATCCGTAGGGGCTTGACACGGAGCCAAAGATACCTCTTTTACCACTGATTCATACTTCGCCAGCCATTTATTTAACAAAGTTATCCCACTAATACCATGTTGTTTGCAAAAACTGGTTTTGCTCATGCCGGATTGATAATAAGAATGAAGAAGATGCAATTTCTCTTCTTCGCTGTAATGCTCATGTTTTTTGCGCATAATAATTACACATTTTATTGTTATTGAATGTGTCTACCTATATCAGCATAAGACAGAATGTTATACATTATTTATCGTTAGTAGTAATTGTTCGAGCTAATCTTTTTCGGTAGCCTAATGATGGTAGATCGAAGTTTGTAGTGGTAGATGTTCACTATCTACCACCATGAGATAAATTATTCGCAATCAAAAGATTATATAAATAATGGTAGATATGGTAGATGATTTGGATTATTTACACATAGAACGATGTCCGGTGCATGTCGGAGAGAACAACTTCTTAAACATAAATCTTTTTAACTTTTAACTTTGCCAACGGGCATTGATATATTATATTTATAACAAAAGGCATTCCCTGTTGATAGAGAATGCCTTTTTGATTATTATTCAAAGAATAAGTATTATTCGATAACAGGAGCTTGAGTGGCTGTACCCCAATTCATAACCATTGTCTTTACAAACAAGTCGGCTGTAGGATCCCCCTTAGGAAGAGTAGGATCTGCATAACCATTACCTGCGATAGTAGCAGAAATGTTATAAACCACGTTTCTATGTACCTGACCATAATATGTGTCTTCACTATCTAATCCATCGATACCAATCTTTATCGGCCAATAGCGCAATACAGGAGTACTCTCTTCGCCGAATGTCCAAGATGTGTTATCGTTCATTATAGCTTTTATATAAACTTCACCACTGATTACCAATTCGGATGCCAAAGTTGTTTTATCCAAGACGAAAGCCGGGCCTTCTTCTTCCGGATCTTCTTGTTCTCTGGCCGCTTTTTGTCTGATCATTAGGCAACACATAAAAATATAAAAGAGTTAGCAAAGAGCAATTTCTTTATCTCCGGAAATAGTAGCACCAGTCAATCCTGAGTATATGTTTTTGTTGTTGTACTCAATGCCTTTATATAATTAGTCGCATCGACAGTTCCAGCAAAACGACCGAATGAGCTACTAGCGTTAGTTCCGGAATAATAATCATCTCCATTAGCTGTTTCATAAGTAGCGGCAATATTACCCCAAACCCTATTTGGCAGATTGAACCACAGATTATTATTTATGCTTTGGTCTGCCACATTCGCTTTTTTACGACCATGTAATACAAAAAACATCTTTAGGTACAAACTTAATTGTTCCTGATTTGTATTTTTGAATATTATTAACCTTTGACTTGAGTCATATCCAAAGAAAGAGCACTCAATTCCGCACGAGCCACATTTCTAATTAATCCTAAAGGTTTTCCAGATTCAATGCTGTTTCCTCCTGTAGTGTTCGAGTAACCATAATAATTTTCACCTTCGGCTAGTGTGAATACTGGACTGATACCACTACTCATAGGCAACCCATTTGCTCCTTCTCCGGAAAGGACATAGTAATCAGATGTCAACTCAAAAAGAGTTAGCGGTTGCGGTAAGGCTTCCATTGGAACATTTGCGAAAGCTAAAAGCGCGATAGCTTGCGCCCGCTTTTAATCCTTCAAATTTGATTTCATTGTTTGAATCAGTTGACTCTTCATCCTTATTAACCGCAAGATCACTAACTTGTAAGAATGTTCCATCTTCATTATACAGAGCTACAAACAAGTTGTAAATCGTAGCTTCGCCTTCCTTGGCGTTCTCATCCCCGTTGGCTTTTGTCTGTGTGCTCTTTGTTAAGTTTTTCACCACAATGGTAAGATCAGCGGTGCCTGCTTCCGGTGTAGGTGTCGGATCCACGCTAGGAATAGGATCATCCTCGTTTGAACAAGCACGCGAACGCGCAAGCGATCATTGTTCCGAATAATAAATTTCTAAGTTCTATTTGGGAATGGCTATAAGAGATTGTTTTTAGCATAATTATGCTTTTGTTATATGCAGGTAAGTAACAACTCAGTACTATTATTATAATAATATATGGGAGCGGATGGCATGATGAGAATTTATCGGAATAAGCTTGTTTTTTCAACAGAAGAGTCTTTACCTTTACAACATTATACGTGAATTATTAATCAACTAAAACCCATAAAACTATGGAACATTACGTGAACATCATGTTGGATGGCGGCTTCAAAGGCTGTGTTTGGAGATAAGCAAGTGGCGATGGATTTCATCAATGCCGCACTGGAATGCACGGGGCTTTCGTTGGAAATAATACAAAGTCTCTGATCTGATAAGCCGGTTGCGGACTGAAACTATAGCGGATGACACGGATCTTGGGGAGAAGTATCTTTCTTGATCCGTGCCATCCGAATCTGAAGTGATCTCCGTCTCATGCGTCTAACACCCCATTAAACCGGTCTATTGCCTGTCTTTTACTAGCATCGATGATTTTCGCGTATACTTGTGTGGAGATGATGTTCTTGTGTCCTAGTAATTTACATACCGTATACAAGTCAATGCCAAGAGCTAGTGAAAGAGTGGCGAAATATGGCGGCTTACGTGAAAGGTCACTTTCTTGTTCTTGATGCCGGCGGCTAAGGCCCAGCCTTTTTTAATACCTGACATATAATCGTGAGGCTAGGTAGATGGAATATCAAGCCCGACCCTGTCATTGTCATTCTCCCTTGCGGGAAGGTATTTTTTATCGCTTCCTCGGACAATGGGAGATAAATAGCCTCTTTCGTCTTTCTTTGTATGATCTGTAAACGGAATTTATCATTTCCTTCTTTTTGCATATCTTCCCATCTAAGAGCGGTCAAGTCGCTGATCCGGAGTCCGCAGAAACAGCAGAACAGAAAAGCCTTTTTTACCTCTGGGCATGCGCAATCTGTCTGGATTAACCTCTTTAGTTCCTCTAGGGTCAAATAAGTACGCAGGCTGGTAGGTTTGTGAGGTTTTTCGTCTGTATCCAGCGAACCACAAGGATTCGAGAGGATCAGCCCCTTTTTTGACCGCCTTATTGAGTGTGACATTCAGGAGCCGGTAATAACCGTGAATCGTGAAGTCGCTTTTTGAGGTAGGGTTGTTTACGCAAGTGAGCGATGAAACCTTTCACGAAACCGGTATCTATGTCTTTTTAAGCAAGCATTGCGGCATATAGTCTCTAAGATGATTGGCCAGACTTCTTAATCGTAGGGAATAGGCTTTGTCGCCATGCGCGGATTTATCGGTGGACAATTCCGAGAGGAATTCTAAAAAAGTGTTTTTTCCCGAGCCCGTTTATCATACGGACACCATAAATCTCGTTCTGAAGATCAATGATCCGTTGTGCCTTGATACTATTGGCCAAGCGCAAAGTGATCCGGTTCTTATCACGGTCTTCAGGGGAAACGTTCCGGGGTGAGGTAGAGCTTGAGGAACTCATAATACCTCTTTCCTTTGTAATAGATGTCCAGATATATGGACAGGTTCGCATTCGACAGTTTCTTGAACCGGAGCTTTATGGGCTCTTTCGCTTTCATCTCATTCTTTTTTCTTGCCATGATTTTGCTGAATTTAAGTGATTATGTCAGTTTTTTCAGTATAGTATTTCCTAATTTCAAGGAAATATCAATATGTTTGTTTCCTGTAATTTAGGGAAATAAATCCTATCTTTGTCCACTATAAAAAAAAAATCATGAGGAAAGATGTCATCAAATCTCTTATTGCCATCAAGCAAAGCGAAATTCCGTTTGATGTGATTGAGCGAGACATAAAGTTACCGATCAACCGAAACAAGATCATTACGGTTCCGGGTGTGCGTCGTTGCGGTAAGTCCACATTAATGGAGATCGCTATCAATGGGCTTGTCCGTGAAGGGGGTTTCCCCTAGAAACATATTATGGCTGGGGGTTTGATGATGAGCGTTTGAAAAATATGTCATCCGATGATTTGGATGATGTGATAGTTTCATACATGGAGATGTTTCCGGATATACCCATAAAAGATGTGTATATGTTTTTCGACGAGATACAATTGATTAAGGATTGGGAATACTTCGTCTTGCGTGTCTATAAATCTTATTGTAAGAACATTTATGTGTGCGGAAGCAATGCTACCATGCTGTCCACAGAGTTAAGTTCGGCTCTGCGCGGATATCCCTTGGAATACGAGACCTACCCGCTTTCGTTCAATGAATATTGCCGCTTCAAGGGGATCGCCACTAATAGCTATTTGGAACAGGACAGGGCTAGATTGAAGATGGCTTTCGAGGCATACAATCAAGCAAGCGCTTTTTCCCGAAATCGTATTGACGTCATCCCGGTCGGAGCAGTTGAAACTGCTTCACGGCTATTTCGACACGATGATATTGAAGGACTTGGCCGAACATTACAAGATATCCAATACGGGTGTGGTACGGTATTTCGTCAAGCGCGTCATGGCCAATCTCACCAAGCCTACCTCCATCAATGCCATCTACAAGGACATCAAGTCCCAAGGGCTTAAAAGTCAGTAAGGATGACCTGTATCTTTGGGCTGATTATATCTGTAACATCTTCATGTTCGCACGAATCTCCAAATACGACCGTTCGCTGGTAAAGGAACAGAAATCGCTTGATAAATACTACTGTATAGATAACGGTATGCGTGGTGCCGTGCTTATGCCGCAGAGCAACGACAATGGGAAAAATCTGGAAAACACCGTGTTCATGCAACTGAACCGGATGCGGCTCCCTTCGGACAAGATTACCTACTATCAAGGAAATTGTGAGTGCGATTTTGTGCTTCAACGGGAGGATAACGTGATACAACTCATACAGGTCACTTGGGATATGGTGGATGCGAGTACGAGAGAAAGGGAAATCAAAGGCTTGCTGGAAGCCGCCTCGGTGACGGATGCGAGAATCTTATCATTGTCACGAAAGACGAGGAAAATACATTCAATAGAGAAGGCAAGGAGATCAAGGTGATCCCTGCATGGAAATGGGTCTTGCTTTTTTCTTGCCATGATTTTGCTGAATTTAAGTGATTATGTATATTTGTTACCCGGATGATCCGAGTACCACCCCGGTAGCATAAAAAATACACGGATTGAGCCTTTTTCTATAGGTGAAAGTTGCAAAAAAGGTAAGGGAAACCTATCACTTTTATGAAATTGATACATTTATCTCTTATTATAGAGAGTTCTGCCTATCAGCGCCACGATATATCCTTTCTATTTTTGTCACATATTAAATGTGGAAATAAAAAATATTATACTATGAGATTCAAGAGATATATTCTTTTATCGTTGGTGTTATGTGGTCTGGTCGCTTGTTCGGACGATAACACGATAGAATTCCGGAAGCGCCGGTACTGGAGAAAGCGCAACTGGCCTTGGCGATCAAGAGCGAGAAGGGTGCGATGACGAAGGCGGCAGAGGAGGCTACTCCTACGGACGCAGACGTGAATACGCTTACGGTCGGGGTGTTCGGTACGGGTTGGAGTATGGTATATACGGTGAGCGGTGAGGACATAACGACCTCTACAAGTACAGATGTGACCACGCAAGAAATCGGTCCGAAAGAGGTATATGCGGGTGCGGCGGAAGTTGTTGTCGTGGCCAATGCTTCGGCAAATGTTCAGGCAGCGTTGGCCAATGCCGGTACGAAAGACGCGTTTCTTGCTACGGTGATTAAGCTGGAGGAGGAAACTCTGAAAAAAGGTTTGACTATGAGCAGCGAGGTGCTTACAGTAACTTTGGTTGCGAATACGACTAATTGTATTGGTTATAGTACGAAGCAAGGCGATGATATAACCGTAGGGGGTCAAGCCGGTAAAGAAATTTATGGAGCAGGCCCGGTTCGATTAGTCCGCGATGTTGCTTCGATCGCTTTGGCTTCTGCAGAGATCGACAATCTTAATAATGCGAATTATATAAGTAAAGACTTTGTTTTAAAAGAAGTCTTTATCGCCAGTGCGAAGGGTGTTTCCTGCGTAGCTTCCGCATCCAATTGGGGGGAATAGAGAAAACATTTGACTTTACAAACACAGGTTTTGGATATTCAAATTATATGGTAGGTAAAGAATTCTCAGGATCTCCGAATATCGACGAGGGTTCTTATAAAAAAGGAACTCAGACAAAAAGAGATGAATTAGCAAAGGCTCATACAAAAGACAATACAGCCTTGAATCATGAATTCTATGTCTATGAAAATAAATTGGGAGAGATCGCTGAAGCGGACAAAGCTTCCGCGAACCGGGATTACGCCAACCACACCTTATTGATCGTAAAAGGAGATTATACCTATCTGCCGAATGGTTTGGCTGATACTGAAACTAATTATGTGAAAAAAGAAAATTGTTATTATGCGATACCTGTAGGAGCGGAAGTTACGATTGACGGGAAAAAAGAAGAAAGCTTCTATGTTAGGCGTAACTACAAATACGCGATCTCCTTAACCATCATCGGCCCCGGTTCCGAGATCCCATACGATCCGATGATCTCCGCCAATGTGAGCGCATCCGTGAAAGTGGAGCCATGGAACGTGAAGACTATCCATGAGGAAGTAGAATAAAAGCAATATAGGGTAAAATAATTGATAAGAAAAAAATTAGGATTATGAAACACATACTGTTTACAAAGAAATTGCTTCTCTCGGTTGTGGCTTTGTTCGTTATGATAGCGACTAGCTGCATCAAGGAGGATTTGGATCAATGCTATACGCTCAAACTGAAGGTCGAGAATATCAAGGGAGACGATATAACGGAATACGGATGGATGGAATCTACCGATCTGTATATATTCGACGAGAATCTGAATTACTTGGAGAAACGTAGCTTGGATAAGAACTTTATCCGTTCTCGCAATGAGATTGTTTTGGATGGTTATACCGCCGATCGTAGTCTACGTATCGTGGCATGGGGCAACGTGAATGCCTTGGGTGAAAAAAAGCAATCCGTATCGGAGGCCCAGACCATAGAGGACTTGAAAGTGATGTTGAAAAGCCAAGATGGTTTGGCGGTTACCCCGGACAGCCTTTATTATGGTAGCGAACAAGTGTTGACAAAAGCCGGAGGCGTAGCGAAGGAGACTGAGATTGTGATTCGTCCGAAAGTGGGTACGGTCACGATCGAGACTCGAGGGTTGCAAGAGCAACTCGGCAGGATGGGGTTGAGAAGTTCCGTGGATTGCGACTTCTACTTGAATAATACATTAAGTGGTTTTGATTACCGTGGCACGCAGATTGGCGATAGCGTATATTATAATCCGGAAGGTGCGTGGAACGAGTCCGGGGTTGAATGGATAACCCCTACTATGCAAACCGCTTGTCCGGGACAGGATATGGCAGTGTCGATAAGCGCCAATGGAGTCTCGTTAGGCTCGGCTAAGGTAGACGAGAACGGTGATCCTATTTATACGAGCGCAGGAGAGAATACCCATCTGATCCTTGAATGGGGTGAGGGCGGAACCTTATCCGTCCGGGCAACCGTTCGTCCTTGGGGAGTAGTGGAAGAAGATATTCCGATGCATTAAAGGGTACCTCATCATATATAATTAAGAAATACGATACGAACATGAAATTATTAGCGAACATATTTTTATCCGGTTTGGCGATTCTCGCTTGTGTGAGTTGTTCTAAAGATGAGGATCGGTTCTTCCCTGGAAGGCGCTAAGCTGTCCGTCGCTGTCAAAGGCGTCCGGTACGGCTACGAAAGCCTATAACCCCCAATGACGTGAATGAGTTGGAGGGTGAGGCTTATATCAATAATTTGGCTGTGGTAGTATTTAATGAGACCGGCACGGAACTGCTCGGTTATAAATGGGAGGCTCTTTCCGGGGCGGAACATTCCGCCATAATAGCCGATGTGCCGACAACGAAGGCTGTCCGGGCACGGATCATTGTCTTGGCGAACGTGCCGAGAGATTTATTATCTACCGTTTCTACATACGATGAGTTCCAGACTCGCTTGGTGAGACCTCTCCTCGCAATCGCAAACGAACCTAACGATGAGTAGTCAAGTGATCGTTACAAAAATCCGCTTTATCTGAGGAAGATAACTATTTAGGATATGAGGATCTCGGCGATCAGAATGTGGATGGCATCTCCGACCCGATCCTTTTGACCCGTGTAGCCGCACGTATTGATTTGGTGAATATATCCCACTTTTTGCCGGAACGCCGTTCGCCGGACGTGAGGTGCGAATCGATGCGGTAGGTATCTACAATATGAAGACAAAAGTCTTACTATTTCAGTGAGGCGGATTGGGGAGGACAGAAGGCTCCCGATGCCGTGCGAAATTCGGAGGATACCTCGTTCGAGGATCTGTTGGTAAATGATGGCGCTTCGATATCCAATACGCCATTCGTTCATTATGTAATGGAAAATATGAAAGCGACGATCACACGATGATCACCGTAAAAGCTACCTTACGGGGAAATTCCAGTTATCAGGGACCATACGAAAAATCTTCACGGCGGTGATCAATGCGAGTGGCCTTCAGAACGATTATGATCATAATTTCATTCGTCGCAACTACGTTTACCGTCTTCGTATTTATTTTGACGGCGAAAGTTTCGACAATATTCCCGTAACGCCAGACCCGGGCCCGGATCCGGAACCCGGGAGGTAGATACCAACTTGAATATAGCCGTGCAGGTAGTAGGCTGGGGCCCGGTAATGCAGCATCCGGTAATAGACTAAGTAATGGAATCATAGGGAATGAAATTTAGTATAAACAAGAAAAAACAAAAAGGATATGAAACTAAGACATTTATTATTAGCCTCCTTCGCCGCATGCACTTTCGCCTCCTGCTCGGACGATAGCTCGAAATGGCATCGAGATACCGGAAAGAGAGAACTATCAGATGATAGATGCGAACGTCTCTTACCGCTACGGCTTTGGATGGGATACAGACAAAAGCGACAACGGAAGTAGGCAGTGGAAACGAGCAATTTATAAAGAGTCTCGACCGCTTATTTATTTTATGCGGATAATGACGATGATGCGGCTAACGATAAATTTGCGGCCATGAAAACAGTGGAGGCTTCCGGCTCTGAAAAGTTGCGAACGATTGAAGATATCGTTGTTAAAGTGAAGGCTACGGCGGAGGGTGAAGTTTCTTCTACGCAATTGAAAGTGGTGATCTTCGCGAATACAGTGCTTGATAAAATTCTTCTACATGGGGGGGATATAACGAACGGCGAGCTTTCGAATATCGTAAGTTTTGCGGATGTACATGCGTCAACTCAAGCTACTTATGTTCCGATGTTTAGCCAGATTGTCACAATAGATAGGCTTGTGGCAGGGAAGGATTATGATAATTGGGTAATAGCTAATAATCAAAAGTTAAAAATACGAAGCAGGCTACTATGGGTTCCAATCATACGACAATCACTAAAGTCGGCGACCAATGGACTGAGGGTGAAGCTTATTATCCTGTGGAGAACTCGGCTGATAATATTTCCTTTAACCCGCCATGTAGCCCGGGTGCAGTTAGAGGGATTGGATTGCAATTTCACGCAGAGTTATGAAGGTGCTACATTTACCCTTGACAGGCGTATACGTAGCGAATGTTAGTACTAAGTCTAAATTGTATGGTGACCTTTACGGCTTTATTCATTGGAGCAAGCCACCGGCCCTTTCAGCCATGGATGTGATTATATACGTGATGATTATTACTTGGTGAAGGGTACAAACAATGTCGCTCAGTTTGCCAAAGAGATCACAGGAAAAGTTTCTATAAACATGCAAAAATAATGATCACAGTAGTAATATGCGTGGTAATGATGTTAATTATTCTGGGACTGCATGGCAGAAGTTCTCTGATAAGACATCAGTTGGTTCGGAAACTAATAGTCTTCCGGGAATGGCTCAATTTTACGTATATGAATATGATGGAGCAACACATAGTATGACGAAAGATTCTGAGTCTAGTGATGCTCCTACCGGAAATATCCGACCCTATTGATCCTTAAAAGGAACTTGGACAAATAATGGAGTGGTCAAAGAGAACCGTTATTACCGTATCCCTATTAGCGATGCAGGCTGGATATAGGCGTACAACGCAATAATATATATAAGGTGTACGCTACTATCACTGGCGAGGGGTCCAAGGATCCCGATACTAGCGAGTTGAATGCTTGCGTCAGCTTTAGCTAAAGGTGCAGCCTTGGACAGTCATTACGCGACATGAGGATGACGTGAATTGATTAAGTTCTTTTATATTTAAATAAACAGCGAAAGGCGGGGTTTGGAATTTCCGGGCTCCGTTTTTTTGTTCTATGATGGATGGATTTGCGCCCCTGCATAGGTATCCCTATCGCCTAAGATAGCTTTAGCCACACCCCCAAAAAGCATTTTCCGATATGCTAGTTTTACCCCTTAAAGTTGAAAGTTACGCCTATCGTGCCGAATAATGGATTCCTCTAATTTTGCTAGCGCATAAAACAAGAGAAAATTCAATCCATTATGAAAATAAAGAAATATACTAGCATTATTATGCTTCCTTTGTATCGGGGTGTCCTGCTCCATGGAAGATGATATTTTGAGTGGTGTGGATACGAAAGGTTCCGAAGCGAATATCTCAGATACCGAGGCTGTTTTTTATCCTATCTCTTTCCGGCAATAGCTCTAGGACTGAGGCTGTTGAAACTGAAGATCCCAACGTGGCAACTTCAACGGAAGTTACTATTCGCAACTGTTTTGTAGCTATTATTAAAGATGGCAATGAGGTGTTGTCTTCTTATTGGTACGAAACAAGCGATCTACAGGCTGCTGCTGACTACACAACGGATATTACACGGCATATGATCGTAAAAAGTACCCAGTAAGAATCAACCAATGCTTAAAGCTATGCGGTAGCGAACTTGAATGAGGTTACAGCCAATAGCCTATTGGCATGTACAACTTTAAATGATATTAAAGATGTCGAGTTGACGGAACAACCCAATCTTTTGGTAAAGCTCGGAGAACAGGCCATTGATTCTTATAAAAACAACAGCGCAATTGGCTACCATGATGACGATAACTGCAACAAGATAACGATTCCTGTATCTCAGAGAGCTGCGGCGTTTGAGTTGGCTTCCTTCAAGGTGGTAGACACAAGTAAAGCGAAAGGTGAATGGTGAGTATCCGGAAGTGCCGAATGTCGAGGTTGTTTCCGTGCAGATGCTGAACATTAAACAAAAGTGCTAAAGTGGTAGGTGAGTATGGCAACTCTTTTTCTACAGTAAATGATAATATTCTGAAGCTAACCGATGTGAACCAAATGATCCGAATAAAAAACCTTACGGCACTTATGATAAGATTCGTTTTTATGGTTATGATAATACGGACACGAGCAATCAGACTTCCATGAAAATAATCTATAAGGTCGATGGCGTGGTAATGGATCGTACCTATCCGATCAAGACAAAGCCGGGAAATGAAGTGAAAGTCGTTGGCGGGAATCTTTTTATAAATTATATGTGACAATAGGTAATGCCTCCGAGGATATTGAATTTGTAATTGAAGATTGGATATCAAATACGGTGAATGTCGGTGATATTTTTGGAGGTGAAGTAAACAGGGTAAAATAAATATAACATGAAGAAGTTAAAAGATATAGTATTGACAGGGATTTCTGGCGCTCTTGGCTTTTTACCGCATGTACGGAAGAGACGTTGATAGATGAGTGGCCAGTGGAGACAGGTATGGTTTCAATCTTTCTCTGCCGAGGGAGTGGAGACAAAAGCGATAAATGCCGGTGGTACTTATCAGTACGCTACGGCGGATGAACTTAACATAAACAATATTTTCGTCTCCATCTTCAAGAAGGTGGATAACGAGTGGAAATACTTTTGACTTCTAAGACCGGAACTTTAGGTGATGGCAGTTTTGTCGGGACAACAAAGTTCCGGCCCTTTAAATTGACTGGTTTAACTTACCGCTTAATCACGGAGTTGAAGGTGGTAGCTATTGCGAATCCGTTGGCAGACAAGGTTGCATCTTATGCGAAAATGGACTATGTGACTTTATGTGAAGAATCCGTATCATATCCATCTGATTTAGAGGAAATGGTTTTTATACATTCAATCCTAAGACTTTAATAAAGGTAGGAGAGAGAATATGACATTTACGTTAACAAAAGGATTGGTTTCGGGAGGTAAAGACCGTTAGCCTAAAACAACTGGCGGCAAAGGTTGAGTTGGATTTAAAAGTGGATTTGACGAATGCGGAAGCTCCTGTGACTACAGGGGGAGTGGGCATTTAATTGGGTAAGTTTCAAAATCGTGAATGTAAATACAGCGTCAAAATTGGTTATTCCTGTGAACCCGTTGAATGACCAATTGAAGTTACTTAGTAGAGATGAGGTGAGTATCAATCAGTCAGTCACTGAGGTTAAAATCCCTTTTTATACGTATGAAAGAGCTAAAGTGACTGAGACAGATTTGAATAAAGCTTTATCCGTGGAAATTTTAGGAACTTTCACGGCTCCCAAAGAAAGTATTGATTATAAATATTCCATCCCAATCAATCCCGAATACAAGGCTGGTGAATCTACGGATGGTTTAATCCACGGCAATTATTATCGGGTAACTGGAACTTTGAAACGTTCGGCGGGTGAGTTTAAGATATGGGTGGCTCCTGGTACCTAAACGGGTTGAGGCAAACTTTAATTAAATAGAAAATTATGAAAACGATGAAATATATATATATACTTTATTATTGGGCTTACTAATAACGGGACTAAGTTCTTGTATGGAAGAAGATCGGTGGTGGAGATCAAGAAGTGGAGGGTTTACGCCTGTCTTTGAGTATTGCCGCTAGCGATAAGTAATACGTAACTGGAACGAAGTAATACCGAT
>VOFK01003143.1_pt1 | contig 17650 bp, 26 predicted proteins | sample 5384121 | NCBI WGS metagenome assembly VOFK01 (sample SAMN12384730, study PRJNA508395) | human gut metagenome | isolation source: healthy gut J | host: Homo sapiens
TAATTGTACTTCGTTCAGTTACGTATTTGTAACAAATCATTGTTTTCTAGGATTGAGTCCATAGTGATTGCTTCTTCTTCAGTGCAACAGGAAGCACCAGGCGTGCCGACGAGGTGAGGATAAGCATCAGAATAAAGGTTTGTCAGGTTTTCTTAACTGTAGTTTGTGATTGAGTGTGACTAGTTACTTTTTTTTTGAATTTTTGGTACTTAAGATGGAGGCATTTTCAAAAGTTGAAAGATGATGATCAGCTTTTTGACATTGCATTTATTAAAGTTAAAGCTTGAAAGCTTAGTTATTTATTAATCTTCCCCACGTATCTTTCAACCCTACTGTGCGGTTGAAAATCAGTTTTTCCGGGGTTGATTCTTTGTCGATATTAAAGTAACCGATCCGTTGGAACTGCAGATAGGGAGAGTGGAGGCAGGGTAGCTGCGAACTTTCTATGTAGCAGTTGGGCAGAACTTTCAATGAATCCGGATTAATGATTTCTTTTCATGGCTTCCAGTGCTTCGCAATTTTTTGCTTCGCGGATGGCAGCCAGTTCGTCGCGTGGGTTTTCCACTTTCCACAGGCGGTCGTACAAACGTACTTCTGCTTGCAGGCAGTGATTGCAGCTTACCCAATGGAGCGTGCCTTTCACCTTACGGTTTGCGTCCGGCATACCGCTGCGGGTATTTGCGTCATATTCGCAATATACTTCTGTGATCACGCCGTTTTCGTCTTTCTTGCAACCGGTACATTTCACGATATAGGCATTTTTGAGACGTACTTCCTGTCCCGGTGTCATGCGGAAATATTTCTTGGGAGCGTCTTCCATGAAGTCTTCGCGTTCCATCCATAATTCGCGGCTGAACTCGATCAGGTGACTTCCGGCTTCCGGATCTTCCGGATTGTTGATGGCTTCCAGTTGTTCTACTTGTCCTTCCGGATAGTTGGTGATGATCAATTTCACCGGGTTGATGACAGCGGATATACGGGTAGCACGGCTGTTCAGATCGTCGCGGACAGAGCTTTCCAACAGTGCGATGTCGTTCAGGGCATCGTATGTGGTATATCCGATTTTATCAATAAATTTATGAATAGACTCGGTGAATAACCGCGACGGCGGAAACCGCAGATAGTCGGCATACGGGGGTCGTCCCATCCGTTTACCAATCCTTCTTTTACCAGTGTGAGCAGGTTACGTTTGCTCATCAGCGTGTAGCTTAGGTTCAGTTTGTTGAATTCAGTCTGACGGGGACGGTTGTCGTTCAGGTCCTTGCCTTCTTTCAGCCAATCGATGAAGAGGTCGTAGAGCGGACGGTGTACCACAAATTCAAGTGTGCACAGAGAATGAGTCACTCCTTCGAAGAAGTCACTCTGTCCGTGGGCGAAGTCATACATCGGATAAGCTTTCCAGGTAGTACCCGTACGGTGGTGCGGGTGTTTCACTACACGGTAGATGATCGGGTCGCGGAAGTGCATGTTAGGATTGGCCATGTCAATTTTGGCACGGAGTACCATAGCACCTTCTTCGATCTCGCCGCTGTTCATCTTCTTGAAAAGTTCCAGACTTTCTTCGATAGGACGGTTCCGGTAAGGGCTGTTCACACCTGCCTGGGTGGGAGTTCCTTTTTGTGCGGCGATCTGTTCAGCTGTTTGCTCGTCAATATATGCTTTTCCTTCCTCGATGAGGCGGATGGCGAAGTCCCATAATTGCTGGAAATAGTCGGAAGCGTAGTATTCGTTTCCCCATTGGTAGCCAAGCCATTGAATATCTTCTTTGATGGCTTCTACGTATTCCACATCCTCTTTGGTCGGATTTGTGTCGTCGAAACGAAGGTTACATACGCCGCCATGTCTTGGCAGCGATGCCGAAGTCAAGGCAAATGGCCTTCGCATGGCCGATATGAAGGTAGCCGTTGGGTTCCGGCGGGAAGCGTGGCTGCACCTTTCCACCATTTTTACCTTCCTTCAAATCCTTTCTCTACTGCCTGTTCAATAAAGTTCAAAGGGCATTTTCCTTATCGCCTGTGTCTTCGTTTTTAATATCTGTCATAACGTTAAAAATGTTAACTCTATTTATAGGCTACAAAAAGTAGGACATTTTTTTTATTTTACTGGAATATAACCGCTCTTTTTTTATAATCTCCTGCCCTTCGGGTGAAAGAATGAAGTCAATCAGAGGGCTACCTGTTCTTTATTCTTCACATTATAGTAGTAATAAAGGGGCGGACGATGGGATAAGTTTTGTTCGTTGCGTTCTCCACCGTCGGCGGCATAGTGGCTTCCGTCATATGATACGGAAAGCGTCTTGGTGCGCGGAGATACATAAGCCAGGCCGACATATCCGATGGCTCCTTTCGTCTGGCTGACAGACTGGATGATGGCACCTGTGGCGGGCATGGAAAGGCTGCCTGCCATATAATTTTATTTTTCAGCACGTTTTCCTTGAAGAACTCATAAGTACCCGAAGATGTTTCGCGGGAGTACACTACTATTTTGCGGTCGTCTCCGCCCACTTGTTTCCAGTTGGTGATCTTTCCCCGGAAGATGTCTTCCAGTTGCTGGCGGGTGAGCTGTTTCACCGGATTGGAAGGATGCACCACTACGGCAAGGGCATCGTAGGCTACGATGACTTCGTCCACCTCTTGTCCGGCTTCCTTGGTTTTCATCTTTTCGCTGAATTTGATTGGACGGGGAAGCCATGGCGATATCCGTCGTGTTATCCATTAAAGCGGAGATACCTACACCGGTTCCTCCGCCGGTCACTGTGACACGGGCGTCAGGGTGCTGGTTCATATACCGTTCTGCTGTCTGCTGGGCGACAGGCAATACAGTGTCGCTGCCTTTGATACGTTGTGCATTAACACTAAGAGAGAGTAGGGAAAAGGCGATTAATAAGTTTCTTCTCACTTTCATAAATTATTCTTTTTATTGCTGGTGCAAATAAAACAATTGGATATTACATTCTTGTTTCAGATAGCGTGGAAATAGTGTTTGTAACACAAATGTAACAGCATTGAAATACTTCCTTCAAACATTAGTCACACCCCCTTAATAAGGAGATGCTTTCTTTGCATCAGAATTCAAATAGGTATGAAAAAGTTTTTTTGAAAAGATTATAGAAGGTGTCCTGACTTGTAGCGGTTTCGTAACGAGTATTACAATTCTGCTTATCGTTCTTTTCCTGTTTACTGAAGCTTTCGGGCTATTCAAAAGTAAAGTGATTGAAGAAGGATATGTGTTGGCTCTGAATAAGAGTAATAAGGTAAGCGTGCTGACTCCGGCGCAGATAAAGAATGTTTTCGATGAGGAGATAACGAACTGGAAAGAACTCGGCGGGAAAGACCTGCCTATCCGGGTTTTCCGTCTGGAGGATATAACACAGTATTATACCGAAGAAGAAGAACTCGGCCCCGCTTATGAATATGCAGGTGAGAAGATAACGGAACTAGTGGAAAAGATGCCGGGTATTGTGGCATTTGTTCCGCAGAAGTTTATCGTTCATCCCTGACGCGGTGCATCTTATAGAGGATAACACGATTTCGGTAAAAGGATGTTTTTGCAGGTGCCGAATGGTTTCCGACGGCAACTCCGGCAGCACAGTTCGGATTTCTGCCTTTGATTGCCGGTACGTTGTGGGTAAGCTTGTTTGCTATTCTTTTTGCATTACCGTTCGGACTTTCGGTTTCTATTTATATGTCCGAAGTGGCAAATCCGAAGGTACGGAGGCTGGCTGAAACCTATTATTGAATTATTGAGTGGTATTCCTTCCGTTGTATACGGCTTTTTTTCGGATTGATCGTTATTGTTCCGTTGATTCAGAAACTGTTTGATCTTCCGGTGGGCGAGAGTGGATTGGCGGGAAGTATCGTGCTGGCTATTATGGCATTGCCTACCATAATTACGGTGACGGAGGATGCGATGAGAAACTTGTCCGCGTTCGATGCGGGAAGCGAGTCTGGCATTGGGAGCTTCGCAGTGGCAGACTATATATAAGGTAGTGATTCCTATTCGATCTCCGGAATTACTTCCGGAGTAGTGCTTGGCATCGGACGGGCTATCGGTGAAACAATGGCGGTGTTAATGGTGACGGGTAATGCTGCCGTAATTCCGACTACTATTCTCGAACCGTTGCGTACCATTCCGGCTACCATTGCGGCGGAATTGGGAGAAAGCTCCCTGCCGGTGGTCCGCATTATCAGGCCTTGTTTATGTTGGGCGTCGTGCTGTTCTTCATCACACTAATTATTAACTTTAGCGTGGAATACATTTCCTCTAAAGGATTAAAACGTAGTAAATAAAATGGAAATTTGTAGTAATAATAAGGCTAAACATCGTTCGCAGAAGCTGGCTTTCGGAATTTTCCGCTTGTTGAGTCTTTGTATTGTGCTGATACTCTTTGCAATTCTCGGGTTTATTATATATAAAGGCAGTGGTGCTATCAGTTGGGAGTTTATCACTTCAGCACCTACGGACGGTATGAGGGGTGGAGGTATTTGGCCGGCTATCGTAGGTACTTTTTATCTAATGGTGGGTAGTGCGTTGTTTGCTTTCCCGGTAGGTGTGATGAGTGGCATCTAGATGAATGAGTATGCGCCGAAAGGAAAATTGGTACGCTTTATCCGGGTAATGACGAATAACCTGAGTGGTATTCCCTCTATTGTGTTCGGTTTGTTTGGTATGGCATTGTTTGTCAATTATATGGGCTTTGGTGACAGTATCCTAGCGGGTTCTTTGACGTTAGGCTTACTTTGTGTACCTTTGGTGATACGTACTACGGAAGAAGCGTTGAAGGCTATTCCGGATAGTATGCGTGAAGGTAGTCGGGCATTGGGAGCAACAAAGTTGCAAACGATCTGGCATGTAATTCTGCCTATGGGAATGCCGAACATTATCACCGGGCTGATTCTGGCTTTAGGGCGTGTTTCGGGTGAAACGGCTCCTATTCTGTTTACTTGCGCCGCTTACTTCCTGCCGCAGTTGCCGACCGGTATTCTTGACCAGTGTATGGCGTTGCCTTATCACTTGTATGTGATTTCGACCAGTGGAACGGATATGGAGGCGCAGTTGCCGTTAGCTTATGGCACTGCATTGGTCCTGATTGTGATTATCCTACTGGTGAATCTGCTGGCTAATGCTTTGAGGAAATATTTTGAAAAAAAGAGTAAAAGACGAATTAAATAATATATGGATACAGTAAAAATAGATGCGCGTGATGTGAATTTCTGGTATGGTGATTTCCATGCTTTGAAAGGAATCAGTATGCAGATTGAGGAAAAATCGGTTGTTGCGTTTATCGGGCCTTCCGGTTGTGGAAAGTCTACCTTTCTCCGGCTTTTCAACCGGATGAATGATTTGATTCCCGCTACCCGCTTGGAGGGGGAGATTCGTATTGACGGACAGAATATATATGCGAAAGGAGTGGAAGTGGACGAACTTCGTAAGAATGTGGGAATGGTGTTCCAGCGTCCTAATCCTTTTCCGAAAAAGTATCTTCGAGAATGTGGCTTATGGACTTCGTGTGAATGGAGTGAAGGATAATGCATTCATTCGTCAACGGGTGGAAGAAACGCTGAAAGGAGGCTGCGCTTTGGGATGAAGTGAAAGATAAACTGAAAGAATCGGCCTACGCTTTGTCCGGCGGGCAGCAGCAGCGTCTTTGTATCGCTCGTGCAATGGCGGTATCTCCCTCAGTGTTGTTGATGGATGAGCCTGCTTCTGCACTCGACCCTATTTCTACGGCTAAAGTGGAAGAATTGATTCACGAATTAAAGAAGGACTATACGATTGTGATTGTAACGCATGCAATATGCAGCAAGCTCGTGTAAGTGATAAGACCGCGTTCTTTTTATATGGGTGAAATGGTGGAATTTGACAATACGAAGAAGATTTTCACGAATCCGGAGAAAGAGGCTACGCAGAATTATATTACAGGACGTTTCGGATAGTTTGTACCGGAATGGCGGGGATAAATAGGAATATTAACACTTATATATAATAGACTATGGTAAAGTTTATAGAATCGGAACTCATTCTATTGAAGAAGGAAATTGACGAGATGTGGACGTTGGTGTATAATCAGCTTGACCGTGCCGGGGAGGCTGTTTTGACACTCGACAAGGAGTTGGCGCAACAGGTAATGGTCCGTGAACGCCGGGTGAATGCTTTCGAACTAAAAATAGACAGTGATGTGGAAGATATTATCGCACTATACAATCCGGTAGCAATCGATCTTCGTTTTGTATTGGCTATGCTGAAGATTAATACGAATCTGGAACGCTTGGGAGACTTTGCGGAAGGGATTGCCCGTTTCGTGATACGTTGCAAAGAACCGGTGCTTGACGCTGAGTTAATGACGCGTCTGCGTTTGGGTGAGATGCATGCTGAGGTACTTTCAATGTTGGAACTGGCAAAACGTGCCTTGCATGAGGAGAGTATTGAAATGGCAACTACCGTATTCGGCAAAGATAATCTGCTGGACGAAATCAACGCACAGGGCAACGGGAATCCTTGCCGATTATATCATTGAACATCCTGAAACAGTACATACGTGTGTGGATTTGGTGAGCGTTTTCCGTAAATTGGAACGTTCCGGCGACCACATTAATAATATCGCCGAAGAGATTGTTTTCTTCATTGACGCCAAGGTATTAAAGCATAGCGGAAAGATAGACGAGAACTATCCGAATAGATAATTTTTTGCGGATTTTTAAACAGAAATTAGGGCTCCTTAAAAATTTTATCCTATATTTGTCTCCTATAACGGGTAAGTTACAGGCGTTTTTGCGTCAAATGATAATAAATCCAAAGAATTTTCAAAAAGATGTTATATGACATGTTTTATAATTTGGAGAGTATCAGTAAAAGCGACTATATTTGCACCGTTATCCTGAAAACAATCTTTTTACCTTAAAAAAAACTAATACCTATTGAAAACTGAAAAATGGAGCTTTGTGAAAAGCCCCATTTTTTTTTGCTCTTATTGATGATAGTAAATTGGCGTTCTACAATACTGTAAGAGAGGATTCTTCTTGATATTTTGTTAGCTAAAGCCTTGTAAGCACGAAATTGAAGTACGAGTTTGAATTACGAAATTGAAGCACAGAAATGAATAACAAGGCTCAAACGGGACAGATTTTTTTTTATGAAGTACAGGCTAAGTTTAATTTGAGAGAACCCAAATCAAACAAGCCTACTAATATCTATTTGGTATGCAGGATAGATAGGAAGCAAATAAGACTTTCTACGGGTGTTAAGGTATATCCAGAACATTGGAATGTGAAGAAGCAAGAGGCTTATATCAGTTGTAGGTTAAGTGAACTTGATAATCTCAATAATACTATTGTTAACACGAAAATAATTGAGATTAAAAATCGCTTTCTGCAATATAAGCGTTATCTTTGTGACAATCCCAACGAAATCGGAAATAGTGTTAAGATATTAAAGAAGTTTATATACAAAGATACTATGGAGAAAGAAAAAGCAAAATATAAAATGCAGTACATTGGTTACGTAATACATTAGCTTTAGATAGAACTATAAAAGATAGTACAAGAGGCTGATTATGTGAAACAAATAAAGTTCTTTGAAAGTTTTTTCTGAATGAAGTAGGTAAATATCCTATTAATTTTAGTGATATAAATTTACCATTGATAAAGGATTATGAATCTTATCTTTTTAATAAGGAAGTTGGTAAAGGTAAAACAACGAAAACTACTACGGTTGGTAATAAGGTAGAGAAGATAATATGTATTCTTAAAAAGAGCAGAGCAGCAAGGCATGATTGATATTCACGAATCCAAACTGGACAAGTATAAAAAGCCCCAAAGTAGACAAGGTGATGAAAATGAGATTTATTTAACGGAAGATGAAATAGATAAAATATATGCTTTGCGCTTAACAGGAAGGGAAGAAGAAGTGAGAGATTTGTTTGTATTACAATGTTGGATAGGGCAACGCTTCTCTGATACGCAAGCAATTAATGAGGGGATTACCTCTTTATAAAGGAAGCGCCTAATGGTAAAGGGAAAGTAATAGAAATTGTGCAAGAAAAGAAAACGCATAGAGTATCAATTCCTCTTTTACCTGTTGCTATAGATATTCTGAATAAGTATAAAAATGGTTTTCCTATTTATACCAATCAAACAGCTTTGAACTATTTAAAGAACATAGGTGAAAAAGCAGGTATAACAAGATTACATAATGTAACAGAGGATAGGGGAGGAGAAGTTGTTACAACACAAGTGAAAGCATACGAACTAATAGGAACGCATACAGCAAAGACGTTCCTTTATCTGTAATATGCTAAAACATGGCTATGATAGTCATATTATAATGAAGATAACAGGACATAATGATGCAAAGTCTTTTAAGAAATATGTAAGATTAACCTCTGAGGATGCCGCTTTACTAATGTTGGAAACAGAATCTACAAAAGTAAGGCAATCTGATAAAGTACCTACTACTATTAGTCAAGAAGGTAACAAAGAAGCCATAAGTAATATTTTAAAACAGTATCAAAATACTATAAATGGTATTACGTTCGATACTCTGTTAGACACTCAATTTTTTGCATCTAAAATCAATAAAGCCAGTGACATGTTTGAACGTATGGGATATGTGAAGAACGGCAAACTATATGATTACAATAGCGAGATAAATGGTATTGTGAAAGAAATAGAGGCTTATATGCAATCTCCCGCCTCCGGCCTTGAAGTAGCCCATAAATATGTGGAACGGCTGTCTGTTGGTAATCTGTCAATTTGAGGGACGAGCTTAAGCTGTTAATTGTCAAATGTATAAAGATAGAGGTAAATGTGGAAACTGTCATGCAGATTGTTGATAAGGCTTTCAAAATGGGGATTCTGGATAATGACAGCCTTAATGACATGAAAGAAATTGTAGCGGCAATATTGAAGGCTAAAGACAAGTAAAAGTGATTCTGGTACGGAATACTACCCAAACCGCCATATTCTCCCCCAGACAGATACGGCTGTAAGGAGGTATGGTAAAATCTCATTAACTGACGTTAACAGACAATCTATATTTGTACAATAATCCGGACGAAATCAACCATAATGGATTGTAGAATTTGGATATTATCAGTAAAATGGTTTATCTTTGCAGCAGTTAAATGATTAACTCATATTGTTGATGAGTAAGCATTGAACAACCCGCTCTTTGACATCATGTACAATTCGACCCCAGCACCTCGGTGCTTTAAGCTATCACTTTTTGCTTGGAAGTGATAAGCTGTGGCAATTAGTTCATAATTGTTAATATTATTAATTAGGCAATTCTCGGATTGCCGAGTATATATGAAGGTATAAGTAAGTATGCCCGCTCTTATATACCGCTTAATAATTTTAACTATTTAGAATTATGACAAATATTAAGAACCTAGGGAGCGAAAGCTCCCAAGTGGTACTTTGTTACCACTATATTAGTAAATGGCGAAGAACTGGAAATCATTCCTGCCTTCACCGACTATTCTCTCAAACATAAAAACTTTGAGAAGGACAAAGTGTTTAAAGCTATAGATAAGAGCAAGCTCCTGCCGACTGTGTTTTGCTTCTGTGATGCAAAACCATTCTATGCAGAGAATGTTCCTCTATACGATTACGTTGGTAATAAAATAAAGAATCTTCCCGATAATGCTCCGGCCGTAATGGTCTATCTGGATAAAGCCGACAATGTTAACTTGCTCGGTTTGACGGATGAGCCACTACAAGCTGAATTAGTGGAATGTGATAGCGTTGCTGACGCTTATCACAGAGTAGCAACAACTGCATATCTCTCCCAATGTCCTTCAAAGGATGAGTGGATAGGATATGCCGGAATTGTAACAGGAGATGAATTATTTCTGAATATCCGCAAGTTCGGCATAATGTACTCTATGTCCGGTACTGCCGTACAGGGATATTTTTGGTATAAGCACTACTGTTTCTTTATTACAAAGCAAAGCCCTTGCTATGAGTTCTTCTCTTTTTTAAAGAAGAATATAGAACTTATGCGCAGGCAGAGCAATTGATGAAGGCAACAGTACAAGCCTTTGGCGTGAAAGCTGCAAAACAAACCAGATATATTAAGGCCATTAATTATTGCATCTCGCAATATGACTTTGATACAGTCTGTAATGTGTTAAACAGCATTGAAGCAACAGAGAAGTTGCGGATTGAAGCAGCTAAGTGTGAAGATAAAATTAGCTGTATTCAGCGACTAATCATCGAGCGAGTTATTAAGATGCGTAACGCTCAACAGCAATAAGAATAACCGGATTGTACATGATACATAAAAATAAGAGGCTGTCTCAAATTGATTTTGAGTTCAGCCTCTTTCTGTTTGTTTACAATATTCCTCGAATCTCAAAGCCATTCTTCCGGCCGTTGGCGGTCGGTATCTTGACAGGATGAATCTCAAAGAATTCATTGAGGTCGGCCGCTTTCGGTGACTTGTCAACGCCTAACCTGTCATATACAACACGTAAGGTTTGCTGAATATCAGCAGTTAATATCCTGTCTCCGATGTGAATAGTGCCGTGTAATTCATGACGAATCTTATTTTTGGTTTTCATGATATGGATTTCATTGAGCAGTTTCTTCTCCTTATAATTCAGAAAGCTTTAATCCTGTCAACGCCCAAAGCCTCATAATAATACCTCAATTCTGGATATTTGCTTTCCAGTGTTGACATTGCGAGATTGACAATCAGCCCTTGCTTGGCACGATATTCACAGTATGCCTGCATCATGTCTACAAATGGCTCCTTTTTGATTAGATGTTTCAACTGTTCTTGGTAAACGGCATAAGTTTGATTCTCACTGACATCGAAACTACTATCTTGAGCAGTTTCTTTACAATTACCCCATTCTGATAATTGAACTTCTGGACATCAAAAACAGTATTGCTCATTTACATAGGCTAAACGGTTGAAACAAATTCTCCTTTCTGTTCATCGTACATTGTATATGAATCCTGATATTTTACATTGTCGGGGGATTCTCCTAAAATCCTTGATACGTTTGGCTCTCAATGCTTCACCGGCATTGTTGTTGTCTCTAATCTCGTCAAGTGTCACATTGACCTTCCGGCACAGATGCTCATTGAATGCCTCTTGCTCTACCTCCTCTGCATTGACATTGTAAATGAAGGTGAGGAACTGCCTGAAGGGGTTGCATGCCAGACGCTGCCTGCCTGCAATCTGTACCAGTTCCGTTGCTATATCAACCGCAGTGTTCGGACGATTGCAATCACTAATGACAAAAGTTGCGGCATTGGTAGAGTAGAAATCACAGCCCGCATAAGCGGTGGAAGTACAGAAGGTGAATTTCTTGTGCGTCTCCCCTTTCAAGGGAATTCTCCCTCTTTTGAATCCTTCCCCAATCCTTGCAATCTGTCTGTCGTTATCGTCAGAATTACCTACAATGATATTTACTTCTTCCGGATTGAGTTCTGTTTGTTTAATAATATTCACAATATTATTTTACACTATTGAGAAATATAACACATTCTTTGGAGTAAATCCTTCCCCATTAGCCAATGTATTGAAACGAAGGGAAAATAAAAACAGATAAAATCTATATAAATACTGATTATCAATGTATTATTAACTAATGATGATTTCTGTTGTATTCCTTAAACATCTCTATTATTCGACATTTTTGTTACCTAAAACGATACTTATATCCGGATTATTTGTTACCTTTGTATATGGATATAAATCATTGATATACAATGGGAAGAAAAAAGAAATCATTAATAGAGAAATCTCCGTTCAAGTTACGTCACCGTAAACTGGCGGACGGACGTTTATCCCTGTTTCTTGACCGTAGTGTAGACGGCGGGCATGAGTACGAGTTTCTGCAACTCTACCTCATGCCGGAAACATCTGCCAAAAGCAAGGCGGCAAAATGCGCAGACACTCCGCAAGGCGGAAGATATTCAGCGAGAACGGACAGAAGCCCTGCTCAATGCGAAGGTGGGAACAGTACCGGAAAAAGCAAATCTTCCGATATGCTGCTGTCCGACTGGATGACCATTGTCCGCAAGAACCACGAACACCGGGAAGCACGCGACCCTGAACGGAATCGACAACGCCCGTAAAAACTTGCTGAAATTCCGTGCAGATGTCAGGCTCTGTGATGTGGACAGACAGTTTTACATTGATTATATCGACTGGCTTCGTTCTTCCTGCAAGACCGCATGGGGGAAAACAGATTACCCCAAGACGGCTCATTCCTATTATACCACTTTGCGTACCGCTTTGAACGAGGCTGCACGTGAGAGACTGATTGAATCAAATCCTTGGTACAAACTGGAGATGACCGAGAAAAATCAAAGTTCCCGAAAGCAAACGGGATTTTCTGACCATCGAGGAGATAAAGAAAATGATAGCCACGCCATTTTTTAACGAGCAGGTACGGCAGGCATACCTGTTTTCCTGTTTTTGCGGACTTCGTATCAGTGACATACGGAAATTGCGTTGGCGTGACATTTCCATATCAGGCGGGCAATGGCTCGTGTCGGTAGTAATGACAAAGACCACCAATCCCGTTTATATCCCCCTTTCGTCCCAAGCGGTAAAATGGTTGCCGGAACGTAATGGCTGTACACCGGATGGCCTTGTCTTTGGAGGGCTGCCCAATACAAGCAACCTTTGTGTCAGTCTCAAGAACTGGGCTGATAAGGCAGGCGTAAAGAAGAACGTGACATTCCACACGGCACGTCATTCATGTGCGGTGCTGCTGCTGACGCTCGGAGCGGACATCTATACCGTTTCCAAAATCCTCGGCCACCGTTCCGTGCGTGCCACACAGGTTTATGCAAAAATAGTAGACAAGAAAAAGGACGATGCAATCACCTTGGTTGACGACGCATTCTAAATACATTATTATATATGGCAACAACAAAGAAATCGACCAGACTCAAGGAACCGGTAAAGGTGCGCACGAAGAAGCTCGCCGACGGTTCGGAATCCTATTATCTCGACATCTATGTTGACGGAAAACGCAGTTACGAGTTCTTGAAACTGTACCTGTTGCCCGAAATCAATCCTATGGTCAAGGAGCAGAACCGGGCCACAAAAGCGGCGGTAGAGGCCATCAAATCAAAACGCATCATCGAACTGACTCACTCGAAGGCCGGACTGAAAAAGACATCCGTCCGTTCCAAAATGCTACTGGACGACTGGATGGAAGCCTATCTTGCCGAACAGGAACGAAAAGGCGCGAGAGGACTGAAACTGTTACGAACAGTCTGCCGGTTACTTCCCCTTTACAAGAAAAAGGTGAAGATGAGAGATTGACAAGGACTGGTGTCTGGGTTTCATCGACTGGATTCAGCACACCTACAAGACCCGGTGGGACAAGCCGCTTTCACCCAAGAGTGCAGCGGACTACGTGGGTTATTTCTCCACCGCACTCAACGCCGCCGTCCGTGCCGAGGTTATCCCGGAGAACCCGATAATGACACTTGCAGCCACAGAACGTATCAAGGTGCCGGAATCCAAACGGGAATACCTGACCATTGACGAAATAAAAGTTCTGATTGACACGGAATGCCCCCGCGAAGACGTGAAACGTGCCTACCTTTTCGCCTGTTACTGCGGTTTGAGGTTGAGCGATGTTTATGCCTTACGATGGAAAGATATTGTTCAGGACGGGGAACAATACCGGATGTCAACCGTGATGCAAAAAACTACCACACCGATTTACTTGCCTCTTTCCCGCCATGCCGTCCGTTGGCTGCCTGAAAGGAACGGTGCGGAAGACGGGCTGCATGTCTTTGCCGGACTCCCGGCAGAACCCAATATCAACAAGGTACTGGCCAAATGGATGGCAACGGCAGGAATCAATAAAAAAATCACCTATCACACGAGCCGCCACACGTTCGCCACAATGATGCTTACCCTCGGTGCGGATCTTTATACCACGAGCAAACTGCTCGGCCATGCCAACGTAAAGACTACGCAGATTTACGCGAAAATCGTTGACAGCAAGAAAGTTGAAGCGGTGAATCTGGTTGATAACGTATTTGGCTGACATCCTGCGTTGTACTCCATTACCACCGTTTTCAGCCTTATTTGAATAATTGCCGAATTTTGACCTTTCCGGCCAGATTTCAATCCGAAGAGGTCAAAACTCGGCATATCTGTTTATCAGATACATAAACCTGAACTTATCTTTCTTGATTTGGATAGATAATTTCAGATTTATGGACGCAGTTCATAAACCTCACAAAACCTTATATCTGAATTTACAGCGTAATATTTCATAGATAATATCAAATAAGTGGTTCTAAAATTTTGCTTGGGCAATTCCAAATGCGTAATTTTGCATCAAAACATGAAAGTATGGATAAACTTATTGGCCGCGACAAAGCAAACACGCGCGGAACTGGAAAGATGCCTGAACTCGGACAGATCGGGAGGCGGTCATAGTCTACGGCAGGCGGCGTATCGGAAAGACATTCCTGATTGAAAAATTTTTTCGACCGGGGTTTGATTTCAAATATGTCGGTGCGCATGGAATGACCACCCGCAGACAGTTGAACAATTTCCTGAATGTACTCTCAACAGTTATTCGGGAAAAAGTTCTCCCATTTAAGCAACTGGGATGAAGCCTTTTATGCCCTTGAAGAATACCTGTGTCGTCCCTGCCCGCTGACCGTAAACGGCTTGTGTTCATAGATGAAATGCCTTGGATGGATTCGGGAAAGATCCATATTCGTGTCGGCCCTTGAAAACTTCTGGAACGGCTGGGCCATGTCACAGCGGAACATCATGCTTATCGCCACGGGGTCCGCGACCTCATGGATGAAAGACAAGATTGTCGCCAACAAAGGGGAGGCCTCCATGCCAGAGTGACGTGTAACCTGCATCTGTCCCCGTTCACCCTGAATGAGACGGAGCGGTATCTCGCTACCAGAGGCATCGAATGGGATCGTTACCAGCTTACCCAGACATACATGGTGCTTGGCGGTGTTCCGTTTTATTACAGCCTTCTTGACCCCGCGTTGAGCCTTTCCCAGAATATAGACCGGCTGTTTTTCAATGAAGGCGCACTTTTTGAACCTGGAGTTCGAGGAGCTATACAACGCCCTTTTCGACAATGCCGACCTGTACACGTCAATCGTACAACTACTCAGCGAACACGAATCGGGAATGACAAGCAAGGACATATTCCAGTCACTATCATCGAAGAGCAGCAACATAACCAAGGCGATAAAAAACCTTGAAAGGTCCGATATGATAGAGAAATGGCTTCAGTACGGCAACAAACGTCGCGGAGCCGTTTACAGGCTTACGGATTTTTTTCGCTGTTCTATTTCAAGTTCCCTTGCCGACAACCCCTCACACGATGATGAATGGTGGAGCAATCATCTTGATTCCGGAAATGTATTCGACTGGATGGGTAGCAGTTTCGAGCTTGTCTGCATGAGACATCATAAACAGATCAAGTCGGCTTTGGGAATAAGGGGCATGGCTACATCCTTGTCCACATGGCAGGTCAAGCCCAATAAGGAGGAAGGAATGCCCGGCGGACAAATAGACATGATAATAGAGCGGGCTGACCGGATCATACACCTGTGCGAGATGAAATTCTGCATGGACACATACCGTATCAAGCCCGAATACGAACGCCGGTTGCGTGACCGTTCCGGTTTGTTCAGGGAACTTACCAAGACCAACAAGACACTGGTTCATACCTTTATCACGACGTATGGTGTGGCCAATGGCAAGAACAGAAGCATCGTCCACAGCGAGGTGACGATGGACGACCTTTTCAATTCCTGACGATTATGATGATACGGCAAATAACACAACGGTTGCACGAAAGTGAACACGCTTCTTGCAACTTACGGACAAGGCGTCTTGTCTTTTGAACAGGCCTTGCCGCCGTCCCTGTTCTATCAGGATTTCAACGACACGAACCTTCTTGTCAAGGAGGCAGCCTGTCTGGTAAAAGGAGAACCCCGGACAACTTCTGGAGGACTTTTTTCTTCTTCCCTTCTTTCGGAAACGAACAAATACCTTTCACTCGACAGGACACCGTTGCAGACAGTGAACTTTGAAGCCCTTTTCGAGGAATATCTAAGCCCCTTTGAACACCGGTACGAGGAAGCGAAAACAGCCGCCACAGAACTTTGGCGCGAGTATTCGGCAATGAGTAACCGGTTGATTTCCTGCCTCTGGATTCGGAAGAATACAGGTCGCTCGGACACGGAGTGCGGAGTAGCAAAGGCAAAATATGACCAAGCTCATGCACACGCAAACCTATCATATAAGGAATGGCAGCAGGAGCGTGACCGGAATTTCTGTGTCTGGTGCTTCAAACCGGTATTCCTCGACGTGCTGGTGGAGCGTCTGCAAGGAATCGCCGGAAGCATCATCTCCGACATCAGACGCGTGAAGGAGGGCAACCCATGAACCGTGCAGGCCTGCTGCAAGAGACCACCGCATGGATGGATACCGTTGACCTCGCCCTGTGCCTGTTCATTCATTTACGAGGTGTGCAACGACTACCAGTTCGAGTATCTGTCGGGCAGCGACTTCGTGAACTTCCTGAACCTGAAACCCACCGAACGGGAGGTCATCGTGCGCCCGAAAGAGAACCTTCGCATCTGTTACATGGTGTTTTCCATCGCCCGTACCATCAGGCCGCGAGAGCGCGGGAAACTCTGGTCGGAAGAGTTCCTGAAACGCTGCGGCATATCCAAATCCTACTACGACAAGCACCGCAGCGATGTTTGCAACAATGCTGCCACCAAAGAGAATCAAGATTTCCGCAAATCCATCGACAAGGCCGTTGAAAACGCAAGACGGCTGAAAGGTACCCCATAACCGCCCGTCGTTTCCCCATTCAGCCCGGTATCTTCCCATTATAGCTATACGCTATACCGTTCATACACAACGGTATGGCGCATTCCCCATGCACTTTCCCCATTCGTCCCCATTGGCCCCACCTTGGAGCAAACTTAACTTTGCATCGGAAACAGAAAGAAAGGAAAAGTCTGAAAAAACAGCAGATTCCGATTCTACGAAAGTACAAGTAACAATAAAAAATGAACGTATGGAAAGTGAACGTAATTTGATGACCACCACGGGAGCGGCCGTTACCTCGGACTGAAGCCAAGCTATCTCTACAAGATGATGATGCGCCGCGCAATCCTACAAGCCGAGGGGCGGCAAAGCTGTTGCTTCTTCGCCAAGGAAGACCTCGACGCATGGACTGAAACGGGTACGGGTGAAATCACCAGGTTAAGATCGACAGCGAGGCATCCCACTATCTGGTAACACATGAGAAAAAACAAATGATTCATCAACCTTTTTTAGAACAATGCAGTTATGGACAATTCAAAGAACATGGAACCGGGTATCAGGAATGCCACGGTTCAGGAATTAAAGGAACAAGGAACAGAAAGAAAGAAAGCAGACCCGTAATCAGCGCGAAGGCACAGACCATTCTGGACTTTCTTCGCGGCTGTTCCCCCAGAGCCGATTCCATACAGGTAATGGTCGGTTACAGGTTGAGCAACAACGATGCGCAACGATTGAGGCGACGGACATGTTGGTAATCAACCGCTTTCTCAATCTGCTGAGCTTTGCCAAAGAAACCGGAACAAGTAACGAGGCCGTGATGAAACACCGTCAGGAACGTGCGCAA
>VOFK01002429.1_pt1 | contig 17649 bp, 28 predicted proteins | sample 5384121 | NCBI WGS metagenome assembly VOFK01 (sample SAMN12384730, study PRJNA508395) | human gut metagenome | isolation source: healthy gut J | host: Homo sapiens
TCAGTGGCCAACTGGTTTCAGTTGCGTATTGCTGAATACACGTTTTGGATACGTTCAGGGCGATAAGGTAATAACATTCGGCTTGCCGCCCGGCCAGCCGGTGATGGTGTGTTGCAGATCGTTGAAAATCTTGATGTTTACATTATAGGCAGAACCGTAGAGGGCAAGCAATTCACTTAAGACCGTTTTTCGTTATAATCTTTGTTAGTCAACTTCAGAATCGGCTTTCCGGTCAGTTGACACAGCCAGACGATGGCGCTGCGAATCAGCTTGTCGTTCCATTCGCAGGAAGTCACCAGCCAAGGACGCTGGATACGTGTCAGGTTGGCGGCAGCAGAAAAGATCGATGGCAATGTGGGCATTGTTATGGGTTTGAAGATAGGATGCAGGAATTGTATCCGTCACGTTGCCTTCCACACATTCTTTCACCATTTTGGCTTTTTCTTCCCCCCATGCCAGCAGATATACTTTCTTTTTGGCAGAAAGGATAGTAGCTACACCCATTGTTATGGAACTTTACCGGTGTGCTTTCGATGCTGCCGAAGATTTTGGAAGCTTCGTTGCGTGAGTCGTTGTCCAGCAAGATTAAGCGGGTGGTGGAGTTCAGGCGCGACCCCGGTTCGTTGAAACCGATGTTTCCCACACGTCCGATGCCCAATACAGCCACATCAATTCCGCCGAAACTTTCGATACGTTGCTCGTACAAGCGGCAATATTCGAAAATAGTATCTTTGGCGATAGTACCGCTGGGGCTGAATACGTTCTGCATATCAATGTCTACGTGGTCGAGCAGCATTTCTTTCAATGCATTAAGATTGCTGTTGACTGCATCCGATGCCAGTGGGTAATATTCATAAAGGTTGAACACACTACATTGACGGAAGCTCAGCCCTTCTTCTTTATGCATGCGCACGAGGGCCGAATAGACATTGCGCGGAGAGTTGCCGCCAGCCAGTGCCAATACACAGAAGCGTCCGGCTTTCTGCTTGTCACGAATCATCTGTGCAATGTCCAATGCAATCTGGTTAGCTCCTTCTTCGGGAGATTCGTAAATGTCTGTCGGAATTTTCTCGAGACGTGTCAGTACCGACCGTTCGAAAGCGTTCTCAGGTCTATAATACCTGGGGGATACTCTGTTGAGAGTAATTTGAGAACTAAGATTGGTTTTCATACAATAATTTGGTTATTAATAAATGATTAAAGCTGTTCGCTCGTTCAAAACTTAACAAAAATACGAAAAACAAAGTTCATTCGCATCCTTTTGAGGTAATTTTTATGATAAAGTATCGGTTTCAGGCACTAATTTACCCATTGCCCATACTGCTCTAATCTTCAAATCTTCGTCCATTACGATAATGTCGGCATCTTTCCCTTTTTGGAGTGATCCCTTACGGTCGTATACACCCATGATGCGCGCAGGAGTTTCGGAAACCATACGTACGGCATCTGCCAGAGGTATATCGGCTTTCTGTACCGTTGTACGTATCAGCCGGTCCATAGTTGCTACGCTACCGGCAAGGGCAGAGTGGTCGGCCAGTTTGCACACGCCGTCTTCAATGATGACGCGAGGATCAAAGGCCTCTTTGCTGTCACTTGCCGCACATGCCAGGGCATCGGTGATGGCGCACACATCCGTTCCACACCTTTTATCTTGTAGACCAGGCGCAGGATTGTAGGCGGTACATGGATACCGTCGGCTACAACTTCCACAGTCATGTCGTCCATGAGGTAAATGCTCTCCACAGTGCCTTCGTATTTGTATTCACGGCGTTTGTGGAATCCGGGCATTGCATTATAGAAGTGTGTGGCATGTGTGTATCCGGCTTCGTATGCGGTACGGATGTCTTCAAATTCAGCTTGGGTGTGGGCCACTGAGGCCAAAATGCCTTTCCCGGTGATGTACTTTCCGAATTGCATGGCTCCGGGTAATTCGGGAGCGGCATCCCAACGCTTGATGCAGTGCCAGTTTTCCACGATAGGAATGTATTCGTTAGGGTCGGGATTCTTGATATTCTCGGGCATCTGTCCGCCTGCCATTGCCATGTTCAGATAATGGCCTTCGAGGTGCAGACCCAGTATAGGACTGTCTTTTTCCGCCATCATCCTTCGTACAAGTCTCTGCCGCCTGTTCAATCATCGGTACGGTAGAAGAGGACAGAGTAGGGAATATGCTGGTAGTTCCGTATTTCATGTGGGTTTGGACCGCACCGCGGAAAGCGTCTTCGGTACATTCCATAAAATCGCGTCCGCCGCCGCCATGCGCATGGATTTCTACGCCGCCGGGCAATACATGCATTCCTTTCACATCAATCAGTTGTGCTCCGATAACGGCGAGATCACAATTGGTTACTTCTAGAAATTTTTCCGTCTCTGATGAGTACGGAACCGTCCTTGAGCCATCCTTGCGGGGTCAGAATACGTGCGTTGATAAGTTGAGTCAACATAGGATTTAGGGGTTAGTGTTAATAAATTAATTGTTTCAGTCGTCAGACATTATTTCAAAGGACAAAAATAACTACTTTTTAGGTAAGATGCACTCCATACATTTAGGTATTTCTATTAAATACTCTAAAAATAGCTACGTAATGTTTAAAGAAATACCTGTTTAATATCTTTTAATCAGGATTATAAAGCATGAAAACTTTAATTTCGTTATTTTGTTTTACTAACTAATAAACTTATAAAACGATTGAGTATGAAAACGTGGAAAATAGAAGCAGCCATTATCGCTGCCGGTATGATCTTGTTAGGAGTGACAATCAAATGCGGTATCAATGATTTTTTATAGACAAAGAACGTATTGTCAGCGTGAAAGGTCTGGCTGAAATGGAAGTCCCTGCTGATAAGGTGATATGGCCCTTGATGTATAAAGATATAGGGAATGATCCGTCGCTGCTTTATGCCAATATGGAACAGAAAAACAAGGCAATTGTGAAATTTTTGGAAAGCAACGGCATTGCTAAGGAAGAAATCAGTATTGCCCCTCCGGAAGTGATAGATATGCAGGCCGAACGCTATGGAAATCGTGATATTGCTTATCGGTATAATGCTACATCAGTCATTACGGTTACTTCAAAAAATGTAGAAGGTACGGAAACTGATGTCGGAACAGGCTGAATTGCTGAAGCAGGGGATAGCCATTAGCGGAGGCGATTACCGGTATAACGTAGTATATGAATTCACAGGTCTGAATGATGTGAAGCCGCAAATGATAGAAGAAGCTACGAAAAATGCCCGTGCCGCTGCCGAAAAGTTTGCAAAAGACTCGGATAGCAGTCTGGGCAAGATACGGAATGCTTCGCAGGGACAATTCTCCATATCGGACAGAGATGCCAATACACCTTATATTAAAAGCATACGCGTAGTGACTACTGTGAATTATTATCTGAGACGATAGTGAAAGAGTCCGCGTCTTTCCATGCGGGAAATTTTTTTCTGAATGTTTGCAATGCGGTGAGTTCAAGTGCGGCGGTGGCTGTCCCTTCTATTATCGGGCACATGGGCCAGCTTAGCTCACCTTTATGGGAGTAGATTACGCTACCGCCGTTATATGGAATTTGATTGTTATCTATACCGATGCGGTTGACGCCACAGACGTAACAGATGTTTTCCAGTGCGCGTGCCTGCAAGAGTATGTCCCAGACTTTCCGCCGGGAGACGGGCCAGTTGGCAACGTAAATCAATAGGTCGTATTCGTTGTCTACATTCCGGCTCCACACAGGGAAGCGTAGGTCGTAACACACAAGCAATAATATGTTCCAGCCCCGGTATACGGATTACGGCACGTTGAGAGCCTGCCGTAAAATGTTCTGTCTCATGCCCCATGCGGAACAGGTGACGTTTGTCGTAGAAATAACTTTCCCCTTCGGGAGTGAGGAAGAAAGCGCGGTTGTAGTATGCCGGATGTTTGTAGGATAATTCATTATCCTCGGATGCAACGGGAATTTCATCGCAGGAAATGTAGCTTCCGGCAAGGGCTATCTGACATCCGCGGCCCATTGGCGCAAAGTAGCGATTGTCTTGTCTGTTACCGGCTCTGCCAATGTGTCGGTGTTCATGCTGAATCCGGTAGAAAATGTTTCCGGTAAAACAACAATCTCCGTCGCTCGCCCGCGAAGAGCTTCCAGCTGGTCGCGGAGACGGCGAAGATTGTCTTGTTTATTTTCCCAAGCAATATCCGTTTGCAGGATACTGACGCGTAGTCGGTTCATTTTAGTAAAAGTTGCTATCGGTTGTCTTTTTAATTTATTCCAACGGAAAATTCTCAGGAATCTTTCCGCGAAAATCTTTAAAATAGAGCTTTATTTCATGCATGTCCTTCTCAAAAGTCTCCCGTTGGCATTATTGCCTTGGTGGAAGTTATAGTCTTGGTAGGATAATCTATACCGATAAGCATGATAGGAACTTGTGCTTTCAACGCAATGAAGTAAAAACCTTTTTTCCAGTTTGGGTTGGATTTGCGCGTACCTTCCGGAGTAATGGCTAAATGAAACAGTTTGCTTCCGGCAAATTTACGTGCCATTTGGTCCACTAAAGAGTTTTCGGCTTCGGTCTACCGGTATGCCGCCGACGGCTCTGAATATCAATCCTAAAGGAAAGAAAAACCACTCTTTCTTCATCATAAAGCTGGTCTTTCGCCCGATGGCACCATAAAACAGTTTACCGATAAACAAATCCCAGTTGGAAGTATGTGGCGCTGCACAGATGACGCATTTGTCATAGTTGGGCACTGTTACATTCGTTTTCCACCCTAACAGGCGATAGTAGATAAAACTATATAGTCCTTTCTTCATTCTGTGTTATTTCAGTTTACCGATAGCTTCAATGATTTCGTCTACTTTTGCGTTAAAATCAGAACGGAATTTCTTGTAGTAACCTTTTACATTTCCCGGTTCGGTATGGCTGATGCGGCTGATGAATTCATCTTGCATTTTCAAGATTTCAGCCATTAGTTCATCGGCTTTCTTTTTGTCTGTTCCGGGTACATACAGGCTGTTCATAAGACATTCGGCAAACAATTCGCCGGTGATATAGTTGACATTCTTTTTTCAATGCTTTTCTACTTGCCATAATCTTTACTTTTTATGTGAATAAATTGAATTATTTTCGGTAAAGATAGTGTTTTTCTCAATCATGAATGGAGAGGAAAAACGAGGATTTATGTGTTTTTAATGAGAAACAGTTCGTAGAATAATTCTACATTTGTGGAGAATTTCTACAATGTGAGTGTGGAAAGCAGGTGGAATATTACTACTTATATCTATGTTCATGTCTGATAACTAAACTATTATATAATAAATAATACCCGTTGTCCTGCTTTGGCATTGCGTTTGCTTTGAAATGGGAAATAGGGTTAAATTTAATAAACAAACAAGCATGAGACTATTTTTTACGAAAAAAGAATTGAAGCTGAGAAAGAAAAGGGTGATAATGATGATAGCCTGTATGACAGTGCTGCTTGCCGGTTATCTGATATTGACTTGGCCCAAGAAAATTCAGCCGGAATTACCTACCGTAATTGTAGAACCTGCCGAAGTGGGTGATGTGGAGATTTTTGGTGAATATGTAGGACGCATTCGTGCACAACAGTTTGTAGAGGTTCGTGCGCGTGTGGAAGGCTATTTGGAGAGTATGCTTTTCGCCGAAGGTACGTATATAACTAAAAATCAAGTATTGTTTGTCATTAATCAAGATCAATATCGGGCAAAGGCGGATAAAGCTCGTGCACAATTAAAGAAAGATGAGGCACAGGCGTTGAAAGCCAAGCGCGATTTGGAACGTATTCGTCCTTTGTATGCACAGAATGCCGCCAGCCAGTTGGACTTGGACAATGCACAGGCTGCCTATGAAACAGCCGAGGCTTCCGTTTCCATGAGCCAGGCGGATTTGGACCAGGCGGAATTGGAACTGGGGTATACCATTGTGCGTTCTCCGCTATCAGGGCATATCAGTGAAAGAAATGTGGACTTGGGAACATTGGTAGGTCCGCGGGGCTAAATCATTGCTTGCTACCATAGTAAAGTGATACGGTATTGGTAGATTTCAGTATGACCGCATTGGACTATCTTAAAAGCAAGGAAGCGTAATATAGAGATAGGCCGTCAGGACTCTACCCGTTCCTGGCAGCCTAACATCACGATTACTTTGGCTGATAATACTGTTTATCCTTACAAAGGTTATGTCGATTTTGCAGAACCGCAGGTTGACCCGCAAACCGGTACGTTCTCCGTTCGTGCCGAAATGCCTAATCCGAACAGAGTATTGCTGCCCGGACAGTTTACGAAAGTGAAGCTGTTGCTGGATGTGCGCGAAGGTGCTGTGGCTGTTCCTCAGAAGGCGGTTACCATTGAAAAGGAGGTGCTTATATATATGTAATGCGCCGCGACTCTACAGTTGAGAAGCGCTTCATTGAGTTAGGACCTGAGTTTGGTAACAATATGGTTGTTGAACGCGGACTGGCGGCAGGCGAGCAGGTAGTGACGGAAGGTTTCCATAAACTTACTCCGGGTATGAAAGTACGTGCGCAGGCTGCTGCTCCTAAGGAGGAAGAAGAGCCGGCAGACTCTTTGAACAAGAAAATCGCTTCCGAGAATAGTGTAAAGGATAACAACCTCTCAAAGTAATAACAGTATGAAAGTAAGTTTCTTTATAGACCGCCCTGTATTCTCGGCGGTGATATCGATTGTGATTGTAATTGTCGGTATCATCGGTCTGACTATGCTTCCGGTGGATCAATATCCGCAGATAACGCCGCCCGTTGTGAAAATCAGTGCATCCTATCCGGGGAGCAAGTGCGCTGACTGTGTCACAAGCAGTGGCGACTCCTATCGAACAGGAAATAAACGGTACTCCGGGTATGTTGTACATGGAGTCCAACAGTTCCAATTCCGGAGGCTTTTTCGGCAACGGTGACCTTTGATGTGTCTGCCGATCCGGATTTAGCTGCCGTGGAAATTCAGAATCGTGTGAAACTGGCGGAAAGCCGTTTGCCGGCCGAAGTTATTCAAAATGGTATTTCGGTAGAGAAGCAAGCCCCCAGTCAGTTGATGACTATCTGTTTGACTTCCAGCGACCCCGAAATTCGACGAAATCTATCTGAGCAACTTTGCTACTATTAACGTACTCGACCTTTTACGCCGTATTCCCGGTGTGGGACGTGTATCTAATATCGGTAGCCGTTACTATGCCATGCAGATATGGGCTATGCCAGACAAGCTGGCAAATTTCGGATTGACTGTTCAGGATTTGCAGAATGCATTGAAAGACCAGAACCGCGAATCGGCAGCCGGCGTTTTAGGACAGCAGCCGGTACAGGGTTTGGACATAACCATTCCCTATTACGACGCAAGGCCGTTTGAGCTCGGCAAAACAGTTTGAGGACATTGTGGTCCGTGCCAATGCCAATGGGTCTATTATTCGTCTTCGCGATGTGGCCAGAGTGTCACTTGAAGCTTCCTCATATAGTACGGAGAGTGGTATTAACGGTGAGAATGCGGCAGTTCTCGGCATCTATATGCTTCCGGGTGCCAATGCTATGGAAGTGGCGGACAACGTGAAGAAAGCAATGGAGGAAATAAGTGCGAACTTCCCGAAGGAATGAGTTACGAGATACCTTTTGATATGACTACTTATATTTCGGAGTCTATTCATGAGGTATATAAAACGTTGTTCGAAGCATTGATACTTGTTGTACTGGTAGTGTTCCTCTCTCTACAAAGCTGGCGTGCGACTTTGATTCCTGTCGTTGCAGTACCTATATCCTTGATCGGTACTTTCGGGTTCATGCTTATTTTCGGTTTCTCGTTGAATATATTGACCTTATTGGGATTAATTCTCGCTATCGGTATTGTGGTGGACGATGCCATTGTGGTGGTAGAGAATGTGGAACATTTGATGGAGACGGAAAAGCTCTCGCCCTATGAGGCAACCAAGAAGGCCATGAACGGTTTGGCAAGTGCTTTGATTGCAACTTCATTGGTGCTCTGTGCCGTATTTGTTCCGGTAAGCTTCCTGAGCGGTATCACCGGACAATTATATCGCCAGTTTACTATCACTATCGCTGTGTCTGTGTTGCTTTCTACGGTTGTGGCTTTAACCCTTAGCCCTGTGATGTGTTCGCTAATACTGAAGCCTAATAGCGGAGCGAAAAAGAATATTGTGTTCCGTAAAATAAATGAGTGGCTGAGCATCAGTAATCATAAGTATATTGGTGTTATCAGCCGCGTTATCAAGCATCCCAGACGTCTGATGAGTGCATTCGGTATGGTGCTGATAGCTATCTTCATCATTCACCGTCTGATTCCTACCAGTTTCTTGCCTGTGGAAGACCAGGGATACTTTAAAGTGGAACTGGAGTTACCGGAAGGCGCCACACTGGAGCGTACCCGTATAGTGACCGATCGCGCGGTGAAGTATTTGGAGCAAAATCCGTATGTGGCTTATGTGCAGAATGTAACGGGTAGCAGTCCGCGTGTAGGAAGCAATCAGGCGCGCAGCGAACTGACCGTCATTTTAAAGCCTTGGGAAGACCGCAAAAATACCACCATTGATAAGATTATGGCAAGGGTAGAGAGAGACCTGAAGGAATATCCCGAATGTAAAGTCTATCTTTCCACTCCTCCTGTGATTCCGGGATTGGGAGCATCCGGTGGCTTTGAAATGCAGCTTGAGGCACGTGGGGAAGCTACTTTTGAAAATCTGGTACAGGCAGCAGATACTTTGATGTATTATGCCCAGAAACGCAAGGAGCTGACAGGGCTTTCTTCTTCTTGCAGTCTGAGATTCCGCAACTCTATTTTGATGTAGACCGTGACAAGGTGAAGATGCTGGGAGTGCCGTTGGCAGATGTGTTCTCTACGATGAAAGCTTATACGGGTTCCGTATATGTGAATGACTTTAATATGTTCAATCGTATATATAAGGTATATTCAGGCGGAAGCTCCGTATCGTGAGCATAAAGAGAACATTAATCTGTTCTTTGTAAAAGCTGCTAATGGTGCGATGGTTCCGCTAACCTCGTTGGGTAATGCATCCTATACAACCGGTCCGGGTAGTATCAAACGTTTCAATATGTTTACTACCGCCGTTATCCGCGGTTCGGCTGCACAGGGATACAGTTCCGGTCAGGCTATGGAGATCATGGAACAGATAGCACGCGATCATTTGCCGGACAACATAGGTCTTGAATGGAGTGGACTTTCCTATCAGGAAAAAGAAAGCCGGCGGGCAGACCGGACTGGTGCTGACACTGGTGTTCCTTTTCGTTTTTTCCTCTTCTTGGCTGCGCAATATGAAAGCTGGACAGTGCCTATCGCAGTATTGCTTTCGTTGCCGGTAGCTGCATTGGGAGCTTATTTGGGCGTTGCTGTATGTGGCTTGGAAAATGATATTTATTTCCAGATTGGTTTGGTAATGTTGGTGGGACTTGCAGCAAAAAATGCTATCCTTATCGTTGAGTTTGCCAAAGTACAGGTGGATAATGGAGGAGATTTGGTGCAGTCGGCCATTCATGCCGCCCAACTCCGTTTCCGTCCTATATTGATGACTTCACTTGCCTTTGTATTGGGTATGCTTCCTATGGTTCTTGCAAGCGGACCGGGATCTGCAAGCCGTCAGGCAATAGGTACGGGAGTTTTCTTTGGAATGATTTTTGCCATTGTATTCGGCATTGTGCTTGTGCCTTTCTTCTTTGTTTTGATTTATAAGGCGAAGGAAAAAGTGCAACACAAAATCAAAAAAGATTGATGATAACATTGTAAATGAATTCTGATTACACGCTTATGAAAAGAAAGAATATATATATACTTCTGTTGCTCGCCCCGGTGCTTTTTGCATCGTGCAAAGTGGGTAAGAGTTATGTTCGTCCGGAAATGGTGTTACCCGATAGTTTGGCTCAACAACAGGACAGCGCCAGCATTGCCGACGAGCAATGGCAGGCGGTTTATACAGACAATACTTTGCGCAGCTTGATAGCACGCGCATTGGAGTATAATAAAGATATGCTTATCGCTGCTGCCCGTGTCAAAAGGAAATGGCAGCGCAGAAACGCATCAGTAGCCAACTTGCTGCCCCAATTGAATGGGAGAGTGGAGGCGGAACGTGAAGTGGAGAATCATGGCGGTCATAGTCGTGACGTAGGTAATACTTATGAGGCAAAAGCTCTTTTGTCATGGGAACTTGACCTTTGGGGAAATCTGCGTTGGAAAAAAGTAGCTGCCGTAGCCGAGTACTTGCAAAGCGTGGAAGAATCACAGCGTGCCCTACGCATGACCATCGTTTCCGAAGTGGCTCAGGCATATTATGAATTGGTTGCGCTCGATACGGGAATTGGAGATTGTGCGTCAGACACAAAAAGCACGTGAGGAAGGAGTGCGTCTCGCTCGAATACGTTTTGAGGGTGGGCTTACCTCGGAGACCTCTTATCAACAGGCACAGGTGGAGTTGGCCCGCACTGCTACGCTTGTTCCGGATTTGGAACGCAAAATATCTATCAAGGAAAATGACATCGCTTTTCTTGCCGGTGAGTTTCCCACCCGTATCGAACGCAGCCGCTTCTTGCAGGAAGCTGGATGTACCGGGTCTTTGCCGGTAGGGTTACCTTCCGGTTTGCTGGAACGTCGTCCCGATATTCGTGCTGCGGAACAGCAACTTATAGCGGAGCATGCTCGTGTGAAAGTGGCCTATACCAATATGTTTCCCCGGCTCTCGCTGACCGGTCAGTTTGGATTGGAGAGTGATGTCCTGTCCAACTTTCTTCAGTCGCCTTATTCTTTGTTGAATGGTGCGGTACTGACTCCTCTTTTCAACTGGGGCAAGAACCGGGCTGCTCTGAAGGCACAGAAAGCTTCGTTTGAGGCGGAAGTTCATAGCTATGAGAAAACGGTGCTGAATGCTTTTAAAGAGGCTAAGAACGCAATTGTGGACTTCAACAAAATAAAGGGAAGTGTATCAGTTACGTCTCAAATTGGAACGTTCAGCCAAAAACGTACGGGATTTAGCGCAGTTGCAATATATTAATGGTGTTATTAATTATATGGACGTGCTTGATGCCCAGCGTGGATATTTCGATGCCCAGATTGGTGTCAGCAATGCAATCCGTGACGAACTGATAGCAGTGGTAAATGTTTATAAGGCTTTGGGTGGAGGCTGGCAGATAGAAGAATAAAAGTTTGCATTATTTCTTCATTCAGTTTGCATTTCTTGCGGAAAAGAGCGAAATTTGCGCTTTTAAACGAAACTTTATTAACACCTTTAAATAATTTAAGAGAAATGACTAAAAGTGCATTGCAAATTGCAAGGGCTGCTTATCAGCCCAAACTTCCGAAAGGGCTGACAGGTACTGTAAAAAGCAGTGGCCGGCGCAGCTACCCAGTCGGTTGCCGATCAGGAAGAAATCAAGAAATTGTTTCCCAATACTTATGGGATGCCTTTGATTAAGTTTGAAGATACTGATGAGGCTGTTGATTTCCCTGCTATGAATGTGGGTGTAATTCTCTCCGGTGGTCAGGCTCCCGGTGGTCACAATGTGATATCCGGTATTTTTGACGGTATTAAAAAGTTGAACAAAGATAGCAAACTGTACGGTTTCATTCTTGGTCCCGGTGGTTTGGTAGACCATAACTATATGGAGCTGACGGCCGATATCATCGATGAATATCGTAATACCGGTGGTTTCGATATCATAGGTTCAGGCCGTACTAAGCTGGAGAAAGAGGAACAGTTTGAAAAAGGACTGGAAATCTTGAAAGAATTGAATATCAAAGCACTGGTTATTATCGGTGGTGACGATTCTAATACAAATGCCTGCGTATTGGCTGAGTATTATGCTGCGAAGAATTGCGGTGTACAGGTTATCGGGTGTCCGAAAACTATTGATGGTGACTTGAAGAACGAAATGATCGAGACCTCTTTCGGATTTGATACAGCCTTTGTAAGACCTATTCTGAAGTAATCGGTAACATCCAGCGTGACTGTAACTCGGCACGTAAGTACTGGCACTTCATCAAACTGATGGGCCGTTCTGCTTCTCATATTGCTTTGGAATGTGCTTTGCAGGTACAGCCTAATATCTGTATTATTTCCGAGGAAGTTGAAGCTAAGGATATGTCTTTTGGATGATGTAGTGACTTATATCGCTCAGGCCGTTGCCAATCGTGCTGCAAAGGGACATAACTTCGGCACCGTTCTTATTCCCGAAGGTCTGGTAGAGTTCATTCCCTGCCATGAAGCGTCTGATTGCGGAACTGAACGACTTCTTGGCTGCTAATGCGGAAGAATTCTCTCACATCAAGAAATCACATCAGCGTGACTATATCATCAGCAAGCTTTCTCCGGAAAATGCAGCAATCTATGCCAGTCTTCCTGAAGGCGTTGCACGCCAGTTGACACTGGATCGCGACCCGCATGGAAATGTACAGGTATCTCTTATCGAAACAGAAAAGCTTTTCTGTCCGAAAATGGTTGCTACTAAGTTGGCTCAGTGGAAGGAAGAAGGTAAAGTTTGTAGGTAAGTTTGCTGCGCAGCATCACTTCTTTCGGTTATGAAGGACGTTGCGCTGTCCGTCTAACTTCGATGCAGACTATTGTTATTTTTAGGTTATGCTGCTTCTGCACTGGATTGCTAACGGCAAGACCGGTTATATGTCATCCGTACGCAACACTACTGCTCCCTGCTGAAGAATGGATTGCAGGCGGGTGCCCATCACAATGATGATGAACATGGAACGTCGTCATGGCGAAATGAAGCCGGTAATCCAGAAAGCTTTGGTGAAGACTGGATGGTGCTCCTTTCAAGTCATTCGCCGCTCAGCGCGACCGTTGGGCTATAGAAACAGACTACGTTTATCCGGGTCCTATCCAGTACTTCGGTCCTACGGAAGTTTGTGACCAGCCTACCAAGACTTTGCAACTGGAACAAGGTAAATAAAATCTTAACAGCCATTTGCAATTGCAGTCTTTGCTGTAATTGGCTGTTTTGTTTTTAGTAGATGTGTTTTCTTATTTAGATATTTTTTAAAATATTTGCATGCCTCCCAAAAACTAATACCGCTTCCCGTCGTAAGCCTGTCTCACGTCGTGCTTCTTCTTCCCGAAAAAAAGAAACAGGCAACGTCTCGCACCATGCCTGTATGGTTGCGCAATCTGTTGGCATTTGGCATTGTTGCGGTATTTTCCGTTGGATTTTATTGGTTTTTTATTCGTCCTTACGCCTATCGTTGGAAGCCTTGCTACGGATTGAAAGGGGCTATGGGGTATGTATGCCTTTGCAGTTACGAAGTGCATGGCATTGATATTTCCCCATTATCCGGGTATTATAGATTGGAATAAGCTCCTTCGTAATAAAGGAGACAAAGTTTCCTATACACTTTATCTTTATGAAAGCCACCGAGGGCGGTGATCATGGGGATGAAACTTTTACCGAAAATTTCGGCCAGGCACGAAAATACGGCTTTATCCGGGGCGCTTATCGTTACTTTCTGCCTAAGACAGACGCACATAAACAGGCCGATTTCTTTTATTAACACTGTGCAATTGATGAAGGGAGATCTTCCGCCCGTTCTTGATGTGGAAACTACGGGAAAGAAATCACCGCAGGAACTGAAGGCTGCTGTTAAAACGTGGCTCGACAGAGTAGAGGCGCATTACGGCGTAAAGCCGATTCTTTACACTTCCTATAAATTCAAGAAGCGTTATTTAAACGATTCCATTTTCGATTCTTATCCTTATTGGATAGCCCATTATTACGTTGATTCCGTAAAGTATGAAGGTAAATGGCACTTTTGGCAACATACCGATGTGGGCAATGTTCCGGGCATTGAAGAAGAAGTCGATCTGAATGTCTTTAATGGTACATTGGAGGAATTGCTTGGTATGACTTTGCGGTAGTTAACTTCATAGATGCAAGAAGTTAACTTTTAAGTATATACTTAGTTAACTTCTTCACACCTGTTTAGTTAACATCTTGTCTGTCTTGATGTTAACTTTCTGTTGCTATTGTCTTTTGCAATTTTTTATTCTGTGCTTTTATCTTTTTCTTGTACATAATAATTCTTGTTTTTGATACAAATAATTAACGATGCAAAATGTCATGAATGACGAAGTCCACTTTTCATAAGGAAGTGGGCGAACTTCGAATTAAATTAGATAGCGGAAAATATGTGTAATTGTTGGCAATTATTTGTATTTCAGAAAAATATGTGAATGATAAAAAGTGTTTTTTTAAACGTTCGTTTAATGGACGCAAAGATAACCTGTATTTTTGAAACAAGCAAAATGTTCAATAAAAATATTTTCATAAATTATCGGTTATAGGCATAACGTATTGTTTATTAGTTCATTGAACCGAACTTCATCCATCCTTATTTTTTGCAAATTTCTAAGTGTTTCTTCCCCTTCTCTTTTCTAAAAATATTGACGTTTTTTTAACGAACGTCTAAAAAACAGTTTTTGTGTTATAATCCGTTTGTTTACAGTAGTTTACTCGTACAAAAATGTACAACTACAGAGCAATCATAGGTGAGAGGGGCACAAAGCTTGCCGTATTCTATATAAAGTGTCTGCAATTGATTGGAATTCAAGCATCTGCGAGGGTTTCAAAGCCCCGGGAGAACGCCCTTTTCTGAAACTGGCCTATAAATGGAAACAGAGAAAGAGACCGAATTATGGTATGCCATGCGTGCCACCTACCGCAGAGAGCCGGATGCTGTACGCTTACTTGGCAAGGAGAATATGGATTGTTTCGTCCCCATGCAGTATAAGGTGACGGTTAAGAAAGGCAAGAAGGTCCGTATTCTGGTTCCTGTGATACACAATCTGATATTTGTTCATGCCTGTCCTTCTGCTCTGAAACGTGTCAAGTCTAAAGTTACTTATTTACAATATATCACCGATACCCGCAGTGGTGAGAAAATCATCATCCCGGATAATGAGATGCGTCGTTTCATAGCAGTGGCGGGGACTTACAGCGACCAGCTTCTGTACTTCCAGCCCGAAGAGGTAAACTTATCCAAAGGAACAAAAGTCCGTATCACAGGTGGTGACTTCGAGGGTCAGGAAGGTATCTTTCTGAAAGTGAAGGGAGCACGTGACCGTCGTGTTGTCATTGAGATTCAGGGTGTGATTGCCGTTGCCATGGCTACTATCCATCCTGAACTGATAGAAGTAATCAAATAATTGATTGTAGATCGTTTTACAGTTGTCAATTCATAACTCATAATTTATAATTCATTATGTCTCTTTCTGAAGAAACTCTTTCCCTTCAGCGTGCCGCGCACGACCTGATGTATTTGGGTATGGACGGCAGTCCCGTCTACAGCGATGATCTTTCCCGTCGTAATGGTGAGGTTTACCGTATGACCACAGCTTTGTATAATTCCGGCTTCAAAGGTTCCACTGTTGAAGAACAGGCTAATGTCTGCCTTGCTCTTCTGATGGGCTACAATGCTTCGTTTATTGATCATGGTGAAAAGCAGGAACATATTCAGGAGATTTTGAATCGCTGTTGGGATATTCTTGAAGTTCTTCCCGTATCATTATTGAAGCTTCGTTTGCTTACTGCTTGCTATGGTGAAGTTTATGATGAGCCTTTGGCTGATGATGCACGTAAAATTATTGCTGGTTGGGATGAGAAATCGCTTACTAATGAACAGCAAGAAGCCATTGAAGAATTCCAGAATGTGGTAGATAATCCTTATCCGTGGGAATATGTAGATGAGTAGAGTTAATGATGGATATGGCCCTTTTTTTATTGTATAGGAATTATGAAATAAATTAATTTTTTTAAAGCATATTATCATGAAAGCTTGTTTTATGGGTTTAGGCTATATCGGCTTGCCCACAGCTATTATTGCCGCTAAACACGGTATTCAAATAACCGGTGTTGACATTAATCCTAAAGTGGTTGAGATGACTAACCAAGGTAAATTACATATCATTGAACCCGGTATGCAAGAATTACTACAAGAGGTAATTTCGTCCGGTCAATTGAAGGCTTCAATCACTCCGGAAGTTAGTGATGCTTATTTTATGGTTGTGCCAACTCCTTTTAAGGGTGATCATGAACCGGATATTTCTTATGTAGAAGCAGCTACTCGTACTGTTATCCCTTTCTTAAAAAGAAGGAGATTTATATGTAATTGAGTCAACTTCTCCAGTGGGTACTACTGATAAAATGGCTAATCTGATTTTTGAATTACGCCCGGAGTTGAAAGATAAAATTTATATTGCTTATTGTCCGGAACGTGTGCTGCCAGGGAATGTAATTCATGAATTAGTTCATAATGATCGTGTTATTGGTGGTATGAATGAGGCATCCACTGATAAAGCGATTGAATTCTATAGCCAGTTTGTACAAGGTACACTTCATCGCACAAATTGTAAAACGGCAGAAATGTGTAAATTAACAGAAAACTCTTCTCGTGATGTACAAATCGCTTTTGCTAATGAACTTTCATTGATATGTGATAAGGCTGGCATAAATGTTTGGGAGTTGATAAACTTGGCAAATAAACATCCTCGTGTCAACATACTCCAGCCCGGTTGTGGTGTCGGTGGGCATTGCATTGCGGTAGATCCTTATTTCATTACTGCAGATTTTCCTATGGAGTCTAAGATTATTTCTACAGCTCGTGAGATCAATAACTATAAGGCTTTTTGGTGTGCCGAGAAAGTGCAAAATGCGATGTTGAAGTTTGAGTTGGAACATCATTGTAAACCGGCTATTGCTATGATGGGATTGGCCTTTAAACCGGATATTGATGATTTGCGCGAGGCTCCTGCAAAATATATTACAACTAAGGTGATGCAAAAGGCTGTAATAATGCCAATATTTATATAGTAGAACCTAATGTGCAGGAACACAACGTATTTAAACTTACAGACTATAAAGAAGCCTATGAGAGGGCTGATATAGTCGTTTTTCTGGTTGCCCATTCTGTATTTAAATCCCTGCCATATAATGACAGGAAAGTAATTCTTGACTTTTGCGGAATTTATAAGAAATAATTAATCTCTTATAGCATGAAGAAAGTTATGTTGGTTTTCGGGACTCGTCCTGAAGCTATAAAGATGGCTCCTTTGGTAAAAGAATTTCAGAAATATCCGGAGATCTTTAAACTATAGTATGCGTTACCGGTCAGCATCGCGAAATGCTTGATCAAGTATTACGCATTTTTGATATCACTCCTGATTATGACTTGAATATTATGAAGCAGGGGCAGGATTTGTATGATGTAACAGCTCGTGTCTTGACAGGTATGAGGGAAGTACTGCAAGAATCCCAGCCTGATTTAGTTTTAGTGCATGGTGATACAACTACTTCTACCGCCGCAGCCTTTTTAGCTGCTTTTTATCAACAAATTCCGGTGGGGCATATTGAAGCGGGACTTCGTACACATAATATTTATAGTCCATGGCCTGAAGAAATGAACCGTCAGATCACTGGGCGTATTGCTACTTATCATTTTCTCCCACACCTTTGAGCAAACAGAACCTGCTGAAAGAAGGTATCCATAATTCTTTTATAACAGTGACAGGTAATACTGTAATCGATGCACTTTATATGGTAGTGAATAAGATAAAGAACAACAAGCAACTGGATAAAGAATTGGAGAATATTCTACAACAATCGGGGCGTTTAAGTCTGTTCTAAAG
>VOFK01001992.1_pt1 | contig 17643 bp, 37 predicted proteins | sample 5384121 | NCBI WGS metagenome assembly VOFK01 (sample SAMN12384730, study PRJNA508395) | human gut metagenome | isolation source: healthy gut J | host: Homo sapiens
AAACGCCCGTAAGAAACAACATTGAAAATTTAAAGATAAATTCAAGCTTGGTGAAGTAACGGTTTTGCTTCCGCAGTTTGCAAGCGCTTCATAGAATCTGTCATATGCCGCTTTGTACTTTATCGGAGATATGGTTGTAAAATAGTATTGATCTTGTGTTATCGGGGTCAACGCGCTGTTTTCGATATAAATAAGTCTTTCTTCGCCGCTTACCTCGGTTCCGTCAAGTGTCACATAGTACGCCGTCACCCTGAAAGGAATTTTTCCTATCGAAAACGGAACATTAGTCACCGTGTAAGACGTGAAAAAACGCCGCATCGGAACATATATCGGTCGGTTTTATAGACTATCGTTCCGTTTTTTGCCGTCATTTCACGGTACGCATTAAGCCGATTACGCTAATGACACTCGTCTCCCCTGTTTTACATCGGGAATGTCGGAAACGTCTATCATACATTGATCCATGCAGATTCTGCCGACTATCTTTGCACGCTTGCCGTGAATGAGAACTTCACCGTTATCGGAAAGCAGGCGCGAATAACCGTCTGCGTAACCTATCGGAAGCGTTGCAAGAGTTGTTTTCCTTGTTGCGGTGAACTTGCGCCCGTAACTGACGGTCATTCCTCTTCTATCGTTCTCGTTTGCGAAACAACGGCTTTCAGGCTCAATGCGGGACGAAGCCCGATATCGCGGGTGTGCTTATCGGGAAGCATTCCGAAAAAAGTATTATGCCGGGTCTGCAACGGTCGAATGATACTGCGGGTAATTGATAACGGCGGCGCTGTTGCAAACGTGATGGATCGAAAAATGCACACCTTTTTTCTTCAAGTTCTTCAACCGTTTTTATATAGCGATAAAATTGAATGTCCGTGAAATCCCTGTTCGGGCTCGTCCGACACCGCAAAATGAGTGAATATTCCCTCAAAATCAAGTCTGTCGGAAAATTCGTTTACGGCGCGAAAAAGTTCTTCCACAGTTTTTTTACGCATTTCATCGTTCTGAACCGCAAAGCCGAGACGGGACATACCGGTATCGAGTTTGACGTGGACTTTAAGTCTGTCCCCTTTTTCCGTCAAGCGAATCGTATATATCCTTTATATAATCATAGGAAAACACTGTCTGCGTGATTTTTTCGTTTTGAAGAACTTTTGCAAACTGCGACGGCGTATAGCCGAGAATAAGCATATCGCCGCGAACACCCGCATTGCGGAGCTGCACGACCTCATCTATCGACGAAAGCGCAAACATATCCGTTTCTTTTTCCAGCGCCTTTGCCACGGCAACGGCACCGTGACCGTATGCGTCGGCTTTGACAACGGCAATTATTTTTGAATTTCCCGTCAACGTGTCCTTTATTACTCTTACATTATGCAGAATATTGTCTATATTGACTTCCGCCCATGTGCGGTTAAAAAGATTTTCCATTCATTTACTTCCTTTGAAGACCGCCTCAAACCCGTTATATTCAACTGTAACGGTGCAGAGGTTTTTTATCGAAACCGTCAGCGAATAGCCGCAGCCTTTATACGTTCCCGAAAGAACGACGGCTTCGGCGGTAGTTGACTTTTCGGAGGGTATCTCCTCGGTTAGGATTTTTTTCAAGTTGCCCGAGATTGAAGACCGAATTTATCGAAAAGAGACGGTGAGGTTATTTTCTGTCCCTCGAACACAACATCGTAACCGTCAACTGAGGCGGTTACGGGGCTTGAAAGAAGTTCACCCGCACGGTCAATCACGACCGTTTCCGTTTGTGTAAAAACGATGCTGTAATACGGCGTCTCGGCTTCAAACCGATAATCCGCAAGAGGTTTGTTTTCTACATCCGATATTTTCGCACATCCGTCAAAAACATTGCAAAAAAGCAATGCAAGCACAAAAGATCTGCGCATATTCGTTTCTCCGAAACCGTCAAATAAGATTTCCTATAACGCGGGGCAGGTCGGACGGGAGCACGCTTGCTTCCGAATTTCCGTTTTCCGTAAAGTATCTCCCCGCCGCGCTGCCGTGAATGTATGCCGAGACGCGCCGCCGTAACGGCATCGTACCCCTGCGCAAGCAATGAGCCTATAACGCCAGCAAGAACATCGCCGCTTCCGCCTTTTGCAAGCGCGGAATTGCCGCTCATGTTGACATAAACGTTCCCCCTGCGGGTCGGCGATAAGCGTTCTGTTGCCTTTGAGCAGCACCGTGGTATTGTATGCAACCGCAAAATCGCGCGCCGCTCCGAATCTGTTTTCTTCTATTTTCGCGACGGAACAGTCGCAAAGACGAGCCATTTCAGCGGGGTGCGGCGTCAGAACGCAATCTGGTCTTAACCTTTTCAATTTATTTTTATGTTTTGCCAGATAATTTAATGCGTCGGCGTCAATAACGCACGGACGTTTTCTTTTCAGATATTTTTTACGACCTTGCCTTTTTGCCGAGACCGCAGCCGACAACGAACGCATCGGCTTTTTTTACTTTCTTTTTTCTTTTCACGAACACGGGTTCGGCAAGATGCGTTTGGATTATTCTTCTTGTCTTTTTATCGGAAGCGGCATAAACAAGCCCGACACCGCTTCTCAACGCTCCCGAACAGCACAACACAGCCGCTCCGGTCATTTTTTTTTCGTACCGCAACGACCTGCACGGCTCCGAAAGAGCCTTTGTTCGTGTTCTGTTTACGTTTTTTACAGACTCCAAAACTCTGCCGTCGTTTTCATATATATACGGATTCTGTTTGCCGAGAGCCTCTGCCGGAAGCCCGATATCGGCTATTACGACACGTCCGATATAGTTTTTTGACGGTACAGAAACATAAACGGCTTCTTGGCGGCAAAAGTCACGGTTATATCCGCTCTTATCGCCGTGCCGTAAACAGCACCTGTGTCGCAATGCACCCCGCTCGGAACATCACAGGCGATAACATGCTTGCCGCAGGTCGCTTCCGCAAGGATTTTTCGCATCCGCTTTAAGTTCTCCCGCAAAACCCGTACCGAAAATGCAGTCCACGATAACGTCTGCATCCTCAACAAGTCTTACCGCGTCCGCAATGCCGTTTTCCCAAACGTCGTAAACGGTCTCCTTTGTCGAGTTCGGAGAACATCGTCTCCGCGTCGGGAGAAAGGTTTTTGTACCGTAAACGGCAACGGCCGTCACGTTTTTGCCCGCGTTTTTCAGAAGACCCGCAAGACAAAAGACCGTCCCCGCCGTTATTCCCCCTTACCAGCTAAAACAACAAAATTGTTCGCCGCCAGAAACTCTCCGCAAGCGTCAAAAGAGCCTTTGCGGCGGAACGCATAAGTTCCGTTGACGGAATATTCAAAACTTCGACGGCGTATTTGTCCGCGCCGTGCATCTGTTCGGATGTGAATATCATATCTGTCTCCCGTTTCAGCGAAGAACCGTTGCAAGCCTCTTTTCAAGGTCTGCGCGTATTTTATCGTTCGGCTCGAATATAAGCAGCGTTATTCCCTCGGACGGATGCTGCACCACCGCATAGCAGGCAAGCGTTCCCATATTGGAAGAAACGTCTATAACCGTATCAAACTGCCTCTGCGCAAGGCGTGCCTTTGCACGTCGTCGTCGTAATCGCCGTATTCGCGAAAATGCTTGTAATTGACGGTTATTATGCGTTTACGGAACGCTTGGCTCATTATCTTGTCAATATCTATCTCGCCGTTCATATATGTGTACTCATACTCTATGTACTTGTAGCGCATATACACTTTCGCGCCGAGGTATATTATAACAAGGCACGCGATACCTCCCAGCATATACGCAAAGGCGTTGCCCGCAAGCAGACGCACCGAAAACCATAACGGCGGTTGCTGCGGCAAGAACAACGACAAGAATCCCGTATTTTTTGAGATTCTCCGCCGCGGTGTTCTTATGTCTGTAAATCTGTTCTATCAGAGTATCCATGTCGAGCCTCAGTTTTCAAGATATTCCTTAACGAGCGTTTCTGAGCAGTTCGTCTCGGTCTATTTTTCTGATAAGAGCTCTTGCATTCTTGTGATTGGTGATATAACCGGGATCCTCGGACAGAATATATCCGACTATCTGATTCAGAGGGTCATATCCCTTTTCGACAAGAGCGTCGTAAACGGTCGTCAGGATACGCTTCATCTCGCTGTCTTTGCTGTTTTTTGATTGAAAAAACGATGGTATCGCTTCCGATATTGTTTTCTTTTTCTGTCCATGTGATCTCCTCCCGAGCGTTTATGCTCAGGTATATTCCGTCCGCTTCGAGAACGGAATGATTTTCTTCATCGCGGCGTCAATCTCTTCGTCCCCCAAAGTATGGTCGGGGCTTCTGAGAACAGCGCATACGCGATGCTTTTATAACCGTGCGCCACCTGCAAACCGGTATAAACATCGAAAACTTTTATGCTTTCAAGCAGCGGTCTGCCCGCTTTTTCGTTATCTTTTTCCTCGATGTCGCCGCTGTAAACCTCATTTTGCAAACAAAGAGAAAAGGTCTCTTGTAACCGCGGGATATTTCCGGGAACGGGTTTATACTCGCTGACACCGCCACGGCAGTCATAAAGACTGTTCATATCAATTTCAAAAGCATAAACTTCCGTGTTTATTCCGTAGTTCTTGGCAAACCGTCGGATGAAGCTGTCCGACAATGCCGAGATATGTGTCGCCGCTGTAAACGCAAGCCGTTCTGCCCGGGGTGATACGACGGTGCATCGGTGCAGGGCTTGAATTTTGACTTTATTGATGTGCAGTTGCGAAAGAACCTGCTGAACGGCGCCTTTGACAGTGAAGAAGTCAACGCCCTGGCCGTAAATTCCCGCCGTAAGGATCTTCTTTTCCTCGGCAGTTCTGTCTCGCTTTCCGCGGGAATATAAACGGTCGCGAGTTCGTAAAGCGCGGCTCTTTTCCGCTCTGAACGAATAGTTCTCTTGACGCAACTTCAAGAAGCGACGGAAGCCCCGTTGTTCTCATAACCGAAGTATCCTCGCCGAGCGGGTTCATGATTTTCAGACACTTTCTCAACGCATGGTCTGCGGGAAGACATATCTTGTCAAGCGATTTGGGGCTGACAAACGAAAACGTCATTATTTCCGTATATCCGCAGGCACGCATAAGAATGCTCGTTTTCTTATCGAATTTCTGTCTTTCCGTAAGACCTCCGGTTCTGATTTCCGCACGGAAACCTTTGCGGGTATCTTGTCATAGCCGTAAATTCTTGCCGCTTCTTCGGAAAGGTCGTATATGGATTCGATGTCGCTTCTGAACGACGGAACCGTAACCGTGTTGCCCTCGACAGTCATGCCGAGCGCCGTGAACACACGCTTCATTTCCGCATCGCTCATGTCAATGTCAACATAATGATTTATCCAGTCAACGTCAAATTCTATCTTTTTCAGCGTCTTATCGGAATTGTCAACATCTATGTAGTTTTTGGATACTTTTTGCCCGCGCCGAGCATCTCAACGAGTTCGCAGGCTCTGTCAAGCGCTTTCAACGGTCATCTGCGGGTCAAGTCTCTTTTTCGAACAGCGCGGAAGCGTCCGTTCTCATGCCAAGCCCCTTTGCGCCCTTTCGAACAGTCGGTCCGTCAAAATTTGCCGATTCGAACACTATCATTTCGGTTGTATCTTTTATTTCGCTGTTTTCGCCGCCCATGATCCCGGCAACGGCAACGGCTCTTTCCGCGTCCGCAATAACGAGCATATCGGAAGCAAAGGGGTCCTTTCCTGTCCGTCAAGAGTAACGGTCTTTTTTCGCCTTCTTTTTGCTCTTGTGACGTTTATCTTTCCGCCTTTAAGGCAAGAATAATCAAAAAGCGTGCATAGGCTGACCGTATTCAAGCATAACATAGTTTGTTATGTCAACGATGTTGTTTATGGAACGGATGCCGCAGGAACGAAGTCTCTCAACCATCCATTTCGGAGACGGAGCTATTCTTGATGTCGGTCACGACTCTTGCGCTGTAACGCGGGCAGAGTTCGGGGTCTTCCACCGTAACAGTCAGATAATCGTTCACATCAACGCCTTCTCCTTTTACGGACGGGGTCTCGACGATGTACGGTTTGTCAAACGTAACGGCTGCTTCTCTTGCAATGCCTCTTATTGAAAGGCAATCGGGTCTGTTTGTTGCGATGTCCGCGATAAAAACGGTATCGTCAAGTCCGAGCGCCGAGCTTTTAATATCCTCGCCTATCGGCGTGTCGTCTTTAAAATAAGTATTCCGTCTTCTATCGCGCCGTCATAATCGGCAACTTAGTCAGACCGAGTTCCGCAACGGAGCAGAACATACCGTCCGACAAAACGCCGCGCAGTTTGCCTTTTTTGATATTTATGCCGCCGAAAGAGTCGAACCGTCAAGAACAGCAACGGGAACGACCGCGCCCGCAAACACATTTGTTTGCGGCGGTAACTATTTGAATGGGCTCTCCTGCCGATGTCCCTTGGCAAACGACAAGTTTATCAGCATTCTCGTGTTTTTGAATATCAAGTATTTTTCCGACAACGCAGTTTTTAATGATATCGGAAGACTTTTCGTAGCCCGTGACCTCCGTGCCGGTCATGCACATTTCGTGAACGAAAGTTTTTCATCCACATCGACCGGAGTATACTGTCTGAGCCATTTATATGAAACGTTCATTTTTCGTTTAACTCCTCTTTATCAGAAATTGTTCAGAAAGCGCAGGTCGTTATCAAAAGAACATACGTATATCGTCTATCTTGTAACGGAGCATAACAAGTCTTTCAAGCCCCATTCGAATGCAAAGCCGCTGTATTTTGTCGTATCTATGCCGCAGCCTTCAAGAACTTTCGGATTGACCATGCCCGCGCCGCCTATTTCTATCCAGCCTTCGCCTTTGCAAAACTTGCAGCCCCTTGCCTCCGCAGCGGAAGCAGGAAACGCAGATCTCCGCCGAGGGGTTCGGTGAACGGAAAGAAATCGGGACGAATTCTTGTTTTAACATCATCGCCGAAGAGTTTGTGAACGATGGTTTCGAGAGAGCCTTTCAAGTGAGCCATTGTGATGTTTTCGTCAACAACAAGTCCCTCTATCTGATGAAACATCGGCGAATGCGTCGCGTCTATCTCGTCTATTCTGTAAACTCTGCCGGGAGAAACTATTCTGATGGGAGGCTGCTGCTTTTCCATCGTTCTGACCTGAACGGACGAAGTCTGCGTTCTGAGCAAAACTTCGGGGTTGAAATAGAACGTGTCCTGTGTATCTCTTGCGGGGTGGTATTTGGGAATGTTGAGTTTTCGAAATTATATCTGTCAAATTCGACCTCCGGACCGCTGACAACGGAAAAGCCCATGGAAACGAATGCGTCCTCAAACTCTTCGAGAACCATATTCAACGGGTGCTGTTTGCCCACGGGAATTTCTTTGCCCGCAAGCGTAACGTCAACCCTTTCTTCTTCAAGTTTCTTTTTCAGTTCGGCTTCGCGGAGCTGTTCCTTTTCTCCTTTATCGCTTCTTCGATGTGGGAGCGAACTTCGTTTGCTATCTGTCCGATAACGGGTCTTTCCTCTTTGGAGAGTTTTCCCCATCTCGGAAAGGAGCGCCGTAACTTCGCCTTTTGCCGAGGAATTTGACACGGAAAGATTCAAGTTCGTCCGATGTTTCGGACTTTCCGATATTTTCTTCCGCATCGCTGCGCACTTTCATAAGTCTTTCTTTCAAACTCATCTTATCACCGTCTTTTTTTCATTGCCGTCGCACGCCGCGTCGGCGTATATAATCATAATTACATATTATATTAACACACAAGCAACGGTTTTTCAATAGGTTTCAAAAAATGTTCAATCATCTGCTGTTTTTTTTTTGAATAATCAAAAGCCGCTCAACTCAAAATATTCCGAAAAAACTTTTTTGGAGGAAAACGGATTTGAAAGCCATTATTCTTGCGGGCGGTATGGGGTCAAGACTTATGCCCGTTACCGCAAAAATTCGAAGCCGCTTGCGCCCGTTGCGGGCAAGCCGTGTATTTTTCACACATTCGATCTTCTCAAAAAACGGGATAACGGAGGTCATAGCAACCGGCATGCGGCACGGCAGCGCGCAGATAAGAAACGCCTGTGCGGACAGAAACGTTGTTTTCATCGAAGAAAAAAGAACCGCTCGGAACGGCGGGCGGCGTAAAAGCGTGCGAGGGACTTGTTGACGGAGCTTTTCTCGTGATAAGCGGAGACGCGATAACGGATATAGACCTCGGAGCGGCGGTCGCTTTCCACAAGGGACGGCGTGCGGCGACGGTCGTTCTGAGCGAAGTCAAATCGCCTTTCGAATACGGTGTCTGTCTGACGGACGATGACGGAAAAAATAACCGACCTTGTTGAAAACCCGGTTGGGAGCGGGCATATTCGGGAACGGTCAACACGGGAATATACGTCTTTTCGCGCGAAGTTTTTGATTTTATCGAATACGGCAAAGAGCAGGATTTTTTGCCAAAAGACGTTTTTCCGCGCATGATAGCCGACGGAAAGAACATTTACGGTTATCGGGCGGCAGGATATTGGTGCGATATAGGTTCGACGGCTCTTACCTTTCATGCAACGCAGACGCATTGGCGGGCAAAGTGGGGCTTGAACCCGCCGAAAACAACAAGGTCACGGGCGCTATTGTGCACGAGCCGTGCCTGATAGGCAAAAACGTGAGCGCCGCGGGGGCTGTAATAGGACCTTTTTTCCGTGATAAGCGACGGCTGTCGGTTGCAGAGGGGCTGCCGCATTGAAAGAAGCGTACTGCTCACAGGTGCAAGCGTCGGCGAAAACAGCGTTATACGAAATTCCGTTATCTGTGAAAACGCAAAAATACGGGAGGGCGTCAGCGTTTGCGACGGTGCGGCGATCGGCGACGGCTGCACGGTTGGAAGCGGCTGCGTGATAGGTGCGGGAAGTAAAGATCGCGCCCGACAATGTGATTCCGAAAAAATACGGTTCTGACAACGAACGTTTCGGGCGAATACAGACCGTACAAACTCGAAAAAAGCGTGGCTGACCCGATAGGCGACATAACGTCGTTCGCGCGTCTCGGCGCGGCGTTCGGCTGTCTTTTTCAGAGGCAATGCGGCAGTAGGATACGAAGACGCGGCGTGTGCGGCGCAACTGCACGCTATAATCAGCGGAATACTCTCTTCCGGGGAGACAACGTGCTCAATCTCGGCTGCTGTCAGCGCACACAGTTCAGATACACGGTCAGGGGCGTATTCTCTTTGCGGCGGAATATATGCGGCGGCGGACAAAATATATCTTTATGCCGCGGACGGGCTTCCGCTCTCGACCGCAGACGGAAAAGCGTTGAGAAAAGTTTTTGACGGAAATGAGTTTTCTGCGAAAAAGCGGAAATTACCGTATGCTCAAAAACTACGGCGAACCCGTCAAAAAACTCCGCAGGAGCGTTATCGCGATGAAACCGCTGAATGCGCACATCTACGGCGACGATATTCTTTCGGAAGTCGTCCCCGCAAGAGCCGACGACAGCGCGGAGAAAATATATGTCGGCGATACGCTCGGCGTTGACGAATATCCGGACAGGCTCGTCAAATGCTGTGTTGCCGTGGCGTTCGGCAAGACGTTCGGAAAAGTCGCCGTTCCCTTTATTCATACCCGCCATGATAGAACGTCTCGGTGAAAGCGGCGGATTTGAAGTTAAAAGGCTGACGCTCGACTCGCCCGAACGCGACGAACTCTATGATATAACCGACCCGAATATATGTGCGTGCGTGCTTTGCGGATACCTTTCCAGAAGCAGAAAAACGTTTTGCAAAACTTGCGGCATCCGTTCCGTCTTTCGACGTTTTCAGCCGAGAGACGTGGACTGCGACGGGGACAAGTTCGAGATAATGCGCAAACTTTCCGAAAGCAAAGGCGAAAAGGAACTTATCGAGGGGAATACGTTTCATAGACCGAGAAAAGGGCTGGAGCGTGCGCGTCGTTCGAAAAACGACCTGAAAGGATTCCGAGTGGTGGCGGAAGCCGCAAGCAGCGAAACGGCAGAAGAAATATGTGACTTTGATTTGAAGAAAATACGAAGTGACAAAAAATAGCGTTGACAAGAGCGAATAAATTGCGTATAATTATAACAAGATATATATTGGAGAATGTGTCCGACGAGGAATAAAATTCCGAAAAGACATATTTTCGTGTTGACTTTTTCCCTGCATATAACTTTTGAGCGGGTCACGGACGGACGGAGAGTGCGTCCATGTCCGTTCCGCACAGGAACGGACGGTCTGTTCGTTTTAAGCGAAAAGACTGTCAGACAATGAAAAAAGAGCCGAAAACATCGGGGTTTTTCGGCTCCGCTGTACGCGAGCACAATGCTCGGGCTGTAAGACGGCACAACCTTTATTATATCTTTGAACTTTACCGATGATACATACACATCTGATGTTTTTTACAAGGAGGAAATTTATTTGAAAAGAATCGACAAAGTAATAATAATCCCGCTCGGCGGGCTTAACGAAATAGGCAAAAAACCTGACACTTATAGAATGCGGCAAGGATATAATCGCCATTGACTGCGGTATTGCGTTCCCGGACGAAGATCTGCCCGGCGTGGACTACGTTATTCCCGATATGCAGTACATTGTCAAAAACGCGGACCGTTTCCGCGCCGTATTTCTTACACACGGACACGAAGACCACATCGGTGCCATCCCGTATCTGCTCCGCCAGATAAACGTTCCCATATACGGCACGCGTCTCACGCTCGGAATAGTTGAGAACAAACTCCGTGAGTTCCGTCTTGACAAGACCGCGCAACTCATAGAGGTAAAACCGGGACAGACCGTTCCGATGGACACCATGTCCATAGAGTACATTCACGTCAACCACTCCATAGCGGACTCTGCCGCGCGATACACACGCCGTGCGGCACGCTGTTGCACACGGGAGACTTCAAGATAGACGTTACTCCGATACAGGGCGAAATGATAGACCTTGCGCGTTTCGGCGAACTCGGAAATGCAGGCGTCCTTGCAATGATGTGCGAATCGACCAATATCGAAAAAGACCCGGCTTTGCGAGCAGCGAGAGAAAGGTCGGCGAGAGTTTTTCGACGATATTCAGAGGTGCGACAAACAAGAGAATAATCGTTGCGACCTTTGCCTCAAACGTTGACAGAGTTCAGCAGATAATCAATGCGGCGATAGCGTTCGGCAGAAAAGTCGCCGTCAGCGGCAGAAGCATGGTAACGGTGCTTGAAGTTGCACGTCAACTCGGATATATGCAAGTACCCGACGGAGTAATCATCGACATCGACCAGATAAACAGATACAACCCCGAAGAACTCGTTATCGTAACGACGGGCAGCCAGGGCGAACCTATGTCCGCACTTTTTACAGAATGGCATATTCCGACCATAAAAAGGTTGAGATAGGACCGCAGGATCTCGTTGTTCTGTCCTCTTCCGCCATTCCCGGCAACGAAAAAACTCATAAACAGAGTCATCAACGAATCCTTTACCGTTCGGGCGCAGACGTCGTATACGAATCCTATGCGGGCGTTCACGTTTCCGGGACACGCTTGTCAGGAAGAAAAACAAAACTTCTTATAGGACTTGTAAAACCGAAGTTCTTCATTCCCATACACGGTGAGTTCAGACACTTGAAAAAAAATGCGATAGTTGCAAACTCCATGGGCGTTGCAAAGCGAAAACATCGTTGTCGCGAACATAGGAAACATAATCGAGATAAGCCGCGAAAAAATTGAGATAGTCGGAACGGTTCCCGCCGGCAGAACGCTTGTTGACGGCTCGGCGTAGGCGATGTGGGAAGCATCGTGCTCCGCGACAGAAAACACCTTTCGCAGGACGGTCTTTGTGGTCGTTGTCGCCGTTGTCGATACCGAAAACAGGGAGATAGTTTCGTCGCCCGAAGTCGTTTCAAGAGGCTTCGTTTACATCAAGGAAAACACGGACCTTCTCGACAACGTAAAGAAAACTGACCGAAACCATTCTTTGGCAGGCGGCGGACGAGAAAAACGAAGAGTGGCTCTACAACGCAAAGACGAAACTCAAAGACGATCTCGGAAAATACATTTTCGAGCAAACGAAAGAAGACCGATGATACTGACGGTCATCAAGGAAATATAAAAAATGTATTCGGAAAAAAAGGAAAATACAAAGAACAGAACAAAGCCGTTTCTGCTGCTTATTGCGGCGTTTGTCGCCGTAATACTTGCGACGGCGGTGCTGGCAAAACTCGGCGTGCCGCAATCGGCGGTTCAAACAGTCAGGCTTCTGCTTGTTCCCGCTGCGGCGGCAGGAATATTCCTGCTGATAAAGAAGTATATGTATTCGTATACTTTTTGTTATGGACGGCGCACTTCTCTGTGTCTACAAAAAGCATAGGCAACAGAGAATACGCGCTTTGCAGAATAAAGAACATAGAGATGCGGAACCTCGTTCAAGGCAAAGAAGCGGTTGAAAAGTTACTTGCCGATAACGAAAAAGCAATGAAAAACGATTGCCGCGTGGGCGAGGACAGAGCAAAGGACGCGGCTCTGCTTTACAAAGATTTCAACGCAAACAGAGACGTTGTGCTTCTGTTTGAACCGAGCGACGAATTGTTTACAATTATTTCGGAATCCATGCTTGACAAAGCGGAATAATTGTGGTATACTTACCAAGTACAATGAAGAAGAACCGTAAAGTTCTCACCACTGCGGTATCGCCGCAAGGTCAATAGCGAATGATTTTTCAGTCATTTTCGATTTGATTTCACGGCTGTGGACTTTTTACGGTTCACAGCCTTAGTTTTTTATTTATCGGAGGTGTATCGGCCATAGGCAAGAAAAACGCACAGCAACTCAACGAGAGGAGATCAGAGACCCCGAGGTAGGGTCATCAGCGACAAAGGCGAACAGCTCGGAATCATGTCTTCGAAAGAAGCGCAGAGAATTGCGGATTCCAAAGGGCTTGACCTTGTTAAGATATCCCCGACCGCTGTACCGCCCGTCTGCAAGATAATGGACTACAACAAGTTCATGTATGAAAAGGCGAAGAAAGAAAAAGAAGCAAAGAAAAATCAAAAAAGTAACGCTTCTGAAAGAAGTTCAACTCAGCCTTAACATCGAGGATCACGACCTGAACACGAAAATGAACCATGCCAAGAGATTTCTCGGCGACGGCAACAAAGTCAAAGTTGCGCTGAAACTCAGAAGCAGAGATTCAGAGACCGGAACTCGGACTCGTTCTTATGGAGAAGTTCGCAAACGGAGTGTCGGAACTCGGTGTCATCGAAAAAGCCCGCAAAACTCGAAGGCAGAACGATGATCATGATTCTTGCGGCAAAGCCGACGAAATAAGCCGCTGACCGTTCAATCAGTAAAAAATGAGGAAACTCACTTTTATATCATCAAAACAAAGGAGAATGTGACATGCCCAAACAGAAGACTCGCAGAGCAACCGCGAAGAGATTCAAGGTTACAAAAAAGAGCGGTAAGATCAAAAATGAACCACGCATTCAGAAGACATATTCTTACGAAGAAAAACTACCAAATACAAGAGGGGTCTGCGCAAGGCTTGCTATCTGAGCGCCGCCGACGCACCCGTTGTTAAGAAACTTATTCCTTATAAATAATTACGGAGGGTGTTGAAAGATGGCAAAGAGTTAAAGGTGCGGTTACTACCCGCAAGAGACATAAGAAAGTTCTTAAACTTGCTAAAGGATATTTCGGCGGCAAGTCCAAGCTTTACAGAACTGCCAACGAAGCGGTAATGAAGTCCCTTCAGTACGCTTACGTCGGAAGAAAACTTAAAAAGAGATTTCCGTTCTCTTTGGATCACCCGCATTTCCGCGGAGTGCAAAGCAACGGCATCAATTACAGCAGATTCGTAAACGGTCTTAAAAAAGCAGACATCATGCTTAACAGAAAAGTTCTTGCAGAACTCGCCGTTTCCGACAAAGGCTGCATTCGCCGCTCTCGTTGAAAAAGCGAAAGCTGCTCTGTAAAAAAAAAAAATCATCGGCGTATCGGATAAACGGTACGTCGATTTTTTAGGTAGTTTGAGATGAACGATATATTAAGCCCGCTCCGCAGAGCGGTCAAAAGATTACGATATGATAAAGGACGGGGACAGAGTCTGCGTCGGCGTTTCGGGCGGAAAAGACTCGGTTCTGCTTCTCGTTGCGCTCTCCCGCCTGTCAAAATTCTATCCGAAAAAATTCGAAGTGTTCGGATATACCGTTGACGCGGGCAAAGAGCCTACGGACTTTTCTTCCGTTTCCGAACTGTGCAAAAGAGAAAAACATAGAATACCATATCGAAAAAACCGATATTTTCGAGATAGTGTTCGACCGAAAAAAAGAAGAAAATCCGTGTTCGCTGTGCTCGACTATGAGGCGCGGCGCATTGTGCAACGGCGCAAGAAAAACTCGAGCAACGGTTCTTGCGTTCGGACATCACAACGACGATGTGCTTGAAACGTTTATGCTCAATCTGATAAACGGCGGTCGGCTTGGGTGCTTTCAACCGGTCACGGATTACGACGGCGGAGCGCTTCGGGTTATAAGACCTTTTATATATGTAAGCGAACAAAAAATACGCTCCTGCGTAAAAAGAAACGGACTGCCTGTCGTCAAAAGTATATGCCCCGTTGACGGTCACACGCAGCGGCAGGAGATGAGAAATCTTATTTCGTCGATTGAAAAAAAAGAGAATAAAGGTGCAAAGAAAAGAATGTTCGGCGCGCTCTGCCGCAGCGGACTTGACGGCTGGAAAAAGAATTTTAAAATTTTCCGATTTATAATACGATTACAAACCCCAAAATTACCCGACGCATTTTTGCGTCGGGTTTTTTCCGTTATTTTCTGAGTTTGCAGGCAAGGTGAAGATTTTCGATTTCGGTATGTGTTCCGCCGTCGGCAACTCGCCGTCCAGAGAGACCACGATATAGGAGTGTCGGACTCTATCGTAACTTTTGAGCCGCGAACGAAGTCTATCATATCGCAGCCCTCAAGTTTTGAAGAGGTTATCGCCGTAACTATCTTGTTGAACTCAGCAAGGTTTGCGGGATTGCGGACAAACGTCACTTCAAACTCTCCGTCCGAGAGGTCAACAACGCCGTCTTTGAGTTTGACAACGCCGCCGACTGCGGTCGAATTTGAAATTGCGCCGAAAATGTAATCATCTTCAAACTCTTTATCGTCAACGGTCGCCTTAATATGATACTTTGTTATATTCGAAAGGTCTTTTTGACCGCTTCAAAAACGGCGTCGATGCCGAACACATTTTTTTACCGCCTGCGAAGCGGAATAAGAAGAAGCTGTGAAAATGCCGAATGACGCGATATAGAAGAAAAATATCTGTCATTGAATTTTCCTACATCTATAAGCGTAGGTTCGTTTTTCAGAATGCTTTTGACGGCGGCAACGGGTTTTGAGCGGGATTTTAAGGCTGTTGGCAAAGTCGTTTGTACTGCCTGCCGGAATATATCCCATTCCACTTTGTCTTTTCCGCTTTTCAGAACACCCGAAAGCGTTTCGTTGAAGGTACCATCTCCGCCCGCACAGACGATAAGGTCACATTCGTCGTTTTTTGCGGCTTTATATGCAAAATCCGTAGCGTCGCCCCTGCCCGTGGTGGTCTTTACGACTATTGACAGCCCGCGTCGCTCATCTCTGTCACTATATTGAAAAAAAATTCGGTTTGATTTGTTTTTTCCCTGCAACGGATTGACTATCAACAGAACCCTTTTCATTTTTCGGTTTTATCCTTTCTCTTTTTCTTCCTTTGATCTTCAAGTTCTTTTTCTATCAGGAACTCCAACTCGTGTTTTCCCTTTTCCGCGTCGCGAACGGGACGTTTCAGAGCGTTTCTCATAAAAGAATCTATGTTGCTGAAGTTTCAGAAATTCGTCGCCGCGCACGCCGTTTCGCGGCAGTTTGCCGCATTTTTCAAGTCTATAATGCTTTTATATCTGTCAACGGCAACGCCGACGGCGTCTTCCCATGAAATATACAACTGTTCCATGGCATTGTCACCGAGTTTCCGCATTGCCGGACGGTCGTGCATTATTCCGGAGAAGAGCGGCACAGAGCGCGTCCGAATTTTCATCTATCAGCACTGCGTTTTGTCCGTCAAGAGTGTCCTCTGCGGCACAACTGCCTTTTATCGAACGCTTGCAAGACCGCACGCAGCGGCTTTCACGCACAACTATGCCGTTTGTGTCGTATGTTGACGGGAACAAAAACATATCCGCAAGTGGGAATAATATGTGCGGAGCACTTCCCTGTCATACGGCGCCCGCAAATATACATTTATCGTCTATGCCTGTATCTTTAATATAAGCAAGTATCTCGTCAACATCACCGTGTCCGCCGACAAGCAGAAAGCGAAAATCTTCGCCTCTCGCTTTCAGTTTTGCAACGGCGTCAAGCGATATTTTAAGCCCTTATACCACATCATACGCCCGACATACAAAAAAATAACGGAACATTGTCGGGAATATTGAGACTTGTCGAAGCTTGGCGACTGCTGTTTCGTCAGCTCTGCCTTTTGAAATATCGACGCCGTTATTCATAACACGCGCTTCGCCACTATAGCCGAGCGTCCGCATATTTTCTATCGCGCCGTTGCTCACAGCCCAAACCTCGTCGCAGGCTTCCAGATTGTTCAGAAAAAGTTTTGTCGAGAGTTCACGCAATTTTTCGGAGGAGAAAACGCGCTATGTCTATATCAAACTTCGTATGATAAGTAAAAACTATCGGCACATCTTTCTTTTCCCTTACAAGGCGGGCAAGAAACGACGAAACGGCGGGGCAATGCGTATGTATAATGTCGATATCGTGTTCGGCGATATGCGCGGCGGTCGGAGATGCGATGGGATTTCCCAAACGGTAACCGGCTATTTTGGTCGTGTTGAAACTCGTGTATTGAAGCACGGGATATGGATAGCCCGACACATCACGCGTTTCGGATATCTGGGCGTCGCAACTATCGGATGACCGTATTTTTCGTTGATGATGTTCGCATAATTCAAAACAGTGTTGCCACCCCATCTATAACGGGGGAAAAGAATCGTTGAGCAGACAAACCCCGAGGTCGTTTTTGTTCATAAGGCTTTACCTTTTACAGATGTTTTTGTTGGCGCATCCATACGCGCATAACAACAAGTTTGTGCGGAAGAATTTTAACCCGAATATCTGCAATTTGACTTTGAATGTATGGAGCGACGTATCTTTTTCTTCTTTTTTTCATATCTTTCAACGCCTGCGCCACTATTTCTTCGGCGGTGAACATGACCGAATAATACGTCACGGCTTTGTTATCCTGCGTTGCGGCGCGGTCGAAGAACCCGTCTTTGTCCAGAACGGCATACCGCAAGACATTTTATCTTTCTGTCACGCAATTCAACGTTCAGCGCACGGAATAGTTCAGAACAAATGCTTTCGTCGCGCCGTAAACATTGATGTACGGAATAGGCTGAAATGCGGCGACGGAGCAGAGTTGATATATCTGCCCTCGCGCATATACGGAAGCGTTGCGCGGGTCATCGCACGACCGCACGGCAAGTTCAGGTCTATCACTTATTCGCCTCATCTTCTGGCGATACGTCGGTATATTTTCCTGAATTTTGCCGAAACCGCTCGCATTGACAAGCACGGCAACATCGGGTTTATATTCTTCAAAGCAGAGCCTTGTATTTTCAAGGAATCAGGAGATAAAGCAATACGTAACT
>VOFK01002706.1_pt1 | contig 17642 bp, 18 predicted proteins | sample 5384121 | NCBI WGS metagenome assembly VOFK01 (sample SAMN12384730, study PRJNA508395) | human gut metagenome | isolation source: healthy gut J | host: Homo sapiens
CGGTGCGATGCCTTTCTTCCATTGCCCGACGGTTGCGCCCTCATGGACGGTGGGAAGAAGTCTCCACACCCTGACGCTCATAGCTTCGGTGGTCGATACGAACGTCAAGCCCTTTTTCCGCAACTTATGTTGCATAGCTCCGCCCATGTCTGCCGCCAGTATTCCAGCGTTTCCGGTCTGCCCCAGTCGGTGGTAGGGACGGCATTGAATATAAAGTTTCCGTCTGCGTCCCGGATTCGGTTGCCGTCCTCGTCCAGCTCATACACCCGGCGTTGCTTTTAGTCCCCTTTTGCCGTTTTGCTCGATGGGGCGGATGGGGCAAAAAGCACATGAAAATGCGGGTTTGGTATGCCGCCGTCCTCCCGGTCGGGCTGGTGTACGGCGAAGTCAACCACCATGCCCCGGCTCACAAAATGCTCCAATAAAAATTTCCTTGCCAGAGCGATATTTTCCTCAAGGGAAAACCCATTCTGCAAGGAAATGTCAAAGCTGTATGCAACAAGCTGTGCGTTCTTTCCACGCTCGGCTTTTTCCACGGCGTTCCATAGGGTCTGGCGGTCTGCGTATTCCGGCGGCGCATGGGGCGGCAGGAGAATATCAGAGCAGATCACGCCGACCTTTCGGGTGTAGTCGCTGTACTCGCCGTAATACTCGCTATACAATCGCTCCCCCGGCACGGTAGGCAGCAGAAGCGATAGCGGACTGTCCTGCGCTTCGCTTAGTCTGCGTGACACTCAGATGAAATAGTGCCATCGGCTTTCCACTCCTTTTCTCTGTTTGCTTGGCTGATGTGGGTAATCGCCATGTGACGGACGGCTCGCTGGACTTCGGACAGAGAAAAGATGTGTTCCATCAGCTCTGTCATTTCGGTGCGTGTGAGATCTTTGACCTCCGGGGGCAAGGCTCTCAATCGTTCCGCCCAGATTGCAAAGGCGGTGGGTGCGTTTCTTGCGTTCGCCTTTCTCATAGTGTTTCTTCCTCTGTTCCAGCCTTTGGAGCTTTTTGTGCTGTTCCTGAAGAAGCTGAGCTTCAGCTTGTTCTTTTTCGGCTCTAAGCTGGTCGAGGGTTTTCGGTTTTGTCATTGTGATTGACCTCCTTTTTTTGATTTTGGGGATAAAAAAGACCGCTGATTTTTTTCACACGGTCATGTGTATCAACGGTCTGTTTTTTTAGTATTCAGTTGCAATGATTATCTCACTTTAGTTTACGATACCAGCTATATAATCATAATCAATTTTTTCTGAAACCACCTTTGTAAAAAGAAAGGGTCTTTCCGAATAGTATCATCGGAATTGATGATAAAGTTATTCCAATCATCGGCTTCATTACCATCGGATAAATAAATGGTCATCTTAAAGCTATATCCAGAATAACCAACAGACGGCTTCGACCTTTTTAACTTGATTTCATTTAGATTTTCAATAATATGTTCGATTTGTGTCTCATCTGTGATGTGAGTTGCATTTCCAGTATTTCCATTGAATACGACAATTTCTATAACTTCATCATGTTCCAAATCCATCAAGTTAATAGGAACATTGTACCAGATACCAATCCCTACTGCGAGAACCGCTACAATAGTTAGTAACATTACCAATTTCCGTTTCATAATTATGCTTCTCCTTTTAGTTGGATTTTCAAAATCAAACTTGCTGGCGGCGAACAGCATTTTCATGCTGTTTGCGGACGGCAAGTCCACAGGGATAGCCGCATAAGCGGCGCAAGGGGGGTGTAGCCACCTTGTCGAAACGAAGTGACGGAAACATTCGAGGTCAGGCAGTTTTCTTCTGCTGACAGAGAATGAAGCTCCGCAGGACGCACTACCTCTCGATAGAGAGTATAGAAGTGCGCCCTTAGAGTTCTAAGGGTATTTTTAGATAATTGGGAATGTTTCTTTGTCAAACTGCGTAACATTGAACACGATACGCCACTCGACATCATCACCAACCGGTTCAAAGTGCAGAGCAGAACAAGCAGCATGAAGTTTTTCTTGTGAATTTGTTCCATATATAACTGCTGTCGGACCATCTGCACCACCAATAACACCAACAACAAAACAGGAACTACTGCCAACTGGACGGAACGAATGATCGTCTGGTGTAACTTCTATCGGTCTATCGCCTTCATCACAGTCAAAAACCGAAATGTTCTCCATCGGTTCAGGGGTAAGTGTATAACTCATGGCAATATAATGTGTCGGATAAATCCAGCGATCAGAACCAAAACTATTTTGAGGAACTGTCTGCTGTTCTATTTCCTGCACGGTCAGTGTATGGGTTATTCCGCTAACAGGATGGGAAAACATAAATGAATCTCCGGGTGCGTGAACTTTGAAATGTGAGCCTGGAACTTGTCCTGGTTGCTGCTCCATTGTAAGAAAAAGTTTATTGATTTCAGGGTGATGCTTGGTTCCCCAAGGAAATACGTCTCTGCATATGACCCAGCCATAAGTACTATCCAGCCCATAATGGTCGATTGCCCATTTTGCTTCCAACTCATTGATAACGCCATCTGGCAGACAAGGATTAAAGCTCACAGCGCAGCCATGGGTTGTCTGTAATATTTTCTCGTTTAACTTCAAGCAAGGTTTGAAGTTAAAACAAAGTGGGTTTTCCCATTCCATCTGCATCTGTTGCTCACGGGTAAAATTTTCACATGAGTCATTTTCCCAGTCCAGATTCCATTTTTTCATGAAGTCACGGATGCTTTCTGAATCAACTCGCATACAAAAATCAACGACAAGTCCTTTGCTACATGAATAAGCTGCCGGAATTACCCAATGATATCCAGCCCAATCGAATTGTTTATCCAGCTTGATCTCTTTTCCGGCACGGTCTTTACCTCGATGTCCCCAGAAATCTCCATCAAAGTAGACCTTCCATTCAGGGGCAACCAATTCTGCCTCTGAAGTCATATCATTATCGTAATAATCTTCTGTGTATTTAATCTGACTGTAATCAAAGGAAGATTGCAGGTTTTTGATATATGTCCACGGTTGTTCCATAGGCAACAAATTCATCTTCTCTGAAATTTCCGATAAAGTTTGCTGTTGTTCCTGGGTTGTAGGGTTTTCATTGAGAAAGGCTTCAAACTGTGCTTCGTTCCACATCCACGCTTGTTCCACTGCCGCCACATCACCACAAGCCAGTATAAGCCGCAGAAAGTCGGTAAAATTTTCAGCTACTGGATGAACATAATCAGGAGAAGTATTCATGGGGCTGACAGAGAAAACCATCTCTCCAAATCCACGAATGAAACAGAAGTGGATACCATCTATCCCTGCCCATCCAAAAACCGATGCCCCTTTTGGGGTACAAAAATAATTTGTATTATCCTCACGGAGTTCAACTCCCGCAGGACTTAAATCGACACCCCGCTGTAAAAATTTTTTCAAAATTCTATTCATTAAGCATCCCCCCATAAAATTAGTGCTATCACGCTCTTTATTGTAGTAAATTTTATCACAAGAGTGTGAATAAATCTACTGGCGAATGCTGAAACCGCCCGAACAGTTTCTTTCTGCTCAGGCGGCTTTCTTCATCTATTTTTCTTTCTTCTGCTGCACTTGTTCATGGGCTTCCTGCTGAACATCAGCCCAGCGGAAAAGCCATACTTGAAGTGGCTTTCGCTTTCTTCACATTGAGCGATTGCTGTCTGCGCCCGAAGTTCCTTCACCAGCTCATAGTCCTCTTTGCTGAGCCGCTGGGACAGCTGCTCCATCAGTTTCTCACAGGCTATGACTGCCTTTCGGTATTCCGGTGATGTAGGTACAACTGTCTCGCAGGGATAAAACTCCCCATTATACATGGCTTCCAAAATCATAGCTTTACCTCTCTCAACAGTAGATTAGTTCCGTCTTGATGATTTCCTCTGCCCGGCTGCGGATGGAGTTCATGGACTGCACCCATAACATCTGATTTTCAGCTTTCATAGCTTCGGTCACGCCCTCGGCTTCTGCCATCTGCCGGATAATCAGGTTTAGCCTGTCAGCTGCCTGTTCGTTCAGATCGGCAAGGACCGTGTGGAGCTTGCCGGACAAAATTAGCTCGTTGTAAAGCATGGGACGGTGCAATTTCAGATAGGACTGGTGCAGCCGTCCCCAATGCCCAATAGGTCGGCGTTCCTCCGGCAGCTTCAAGTCCGGCACATAGTAATCGCCCACCAACACATAGTCCATACCGTTCTCATGGATTCTCGGTTTCAACTCTTTCATAAAATCACGCTCCCTTTCTCGGTCCCAGCTGCGGCAAACTGCTCACCGGGATAAATACCCCTCTGGCAATATCCTCGGTGCGGATTGCCTGTTTTCTGGCTTCAATCTCCGCTTTTTTCTTGGCTTTCGTGCGCTCCTCATACTCTTTCTGTTTACCATTGGCTTTCCGCTTCAAGTAGTTCTGGTGGAGCCTGTCCTTGCGTTCCTCACGCTTGCGGATTTCCTCTAATTCCTCCGGGGTAAGCTCCACTTCGCCAAACGCAGGGGGAACGAAACGACCCACGAAATTGAAGTAAATCTCGACCTCCTGTGTGGTCTGAATACTGCCCTTGCGGTCACGCTCATGCACAAGGATTTTCTCAATAAACTCATTGAGCATGGCAATCGTCAGCTTGTCGAAGTTCTCATACTTGTCAATCAGAGCGATAAAACGGTCAGCGTCCTTTTCGTGCTTCTCGTAGCTCTTGATAGCCTTTTCCAGAACAGAGATTTCAACGGTAAGCTCGGTCTGCTCCTTTTCATATTGAGCGTCCAGAGTGGCATATCTGCTGTCAGACAGCTTTCCTAAAATGTTGTCCTCATAGATTTTGCAGAGCAGGACTTCCAGCTCGGAAACTCTCTGCTTTGCGGTGGCAAGGCGTATCCGCTGTTTCTTGACCTCTGCCGTCTGCTGGCTGGACTGCGCTTCCTGCACCACTCGGACAAACTCGGCTCTGTCATGCTTCGCATACTCGGCAATAGCTTTGAGCATTTCGGAAACAAGGGACAGTACCACATCTTCATTGATACGGTGCTGTGTCGTGCAGAGCTTTCCAACTGGGACTTTGCTGTATTGGGAACAGGTATATTGAGAAATACGCTTGCCGTTGTTGGTACGGTGGACATACATCTTGCCGCCGCAATCGGCACAATAAAGCAAGCCTGTGAGGGGAGCTGCTTCGCCCCAGCCGTCCGGGTAGCGTCTGACATTCCCACGGATTTTCTGCACAAGGTCAAAGGTCTGCTGGTCAATGATAGCTTCATGGGTATTCTCGAAAATCGTCCATTCGTCCTCCGGGACATAATGGCTTTTCTTGTCCTTGAAGTGCTTTCGGGTCTTGAAGTTGATGGTGTGTCCCAGATATTCACGCTTTTCAAGAATGTTGCAGATGGTGGAAGAACCCCAGCCGTACACATCTTTGAAGGTCTTATTTTTGTTCACGCCCTCGCCGTGCCGGGCAAGGTAAGCGGACGGAATGAGGACTTTTTTCTTCTTTTCAGCTTGCTGGGCGATCTGATACGGACCGTAGCCGTCAATCGTCATGGAAAAGATACGCTTGACCACCTCGGCGGCTTCGGGGTCAACCAACCATTGGTCTCTGGCTTCGTTCCAAAGATAGCCGTAAATGACCGTGCCTGTGAGGTGCTTGCCGGACTTGCCTTTGGACTGGAAAGTGGAACGGATTTTACGGCTGGTGTCTCTGGCGTAGTATTCGTTCATAATGTTGCGGAAAGGGGTAAAATCATCGTCCCCTCTGGCACTGTCCACGCCGTCATTGATGGCGATAAGGCGAACGCCACGCTGACGCAGGATTTCCATAATCTGACCGACTTTCAGATAGTCACGACCCATGCGGCTCATGTCCTTGATGCACAAATACTCCACATTCCCGGCTTCCACTTCTTTCATCATTGCTAAAAATCCGGGACGGTCAAAGCAAGTACCACTAATGCCATCGTCCGTGAAATGGACAATGTTTGTAAAAGGCCCTGCCGTGCGGCGAACTCCTCCAACATTGCCTTTTGATTGGATATAGAATTGCTCTCACGCTGTTGGTCATCATCTTTGCCAAAGTCATCACGGCTCAGTCGTTCGTACAGAGCTGTGATTTTCTCATTTTTTCTCATAACTTGCGCTCCTTTCTTCGGTTTTAGGTTGTGTGTTCTAAGAGACTTCCAAATCATCTGATTAAGAAGTCTTTTAGAGCATACAACACCGCTGGCGAGCTTGTATTTCTTATACTGCCTCACAGCGAAGTGCTGGGGGCTGCGACATTCCAACCCGTCAAACATATAGTCCACCGCATTTTTGAAGGTTTCGTCATCCTCCCGGACTTCCATGCTGTTTATCATTTCCACCAGCGTATTCATGTTGCGTTCTTCCTCCGGCCTCAAAGACGATGTAAGCCAAAAGGGCGCAGTACAAGAGGGTTTCGGCTTATAGTGATAGGTAATCCTTTGGCGAAGTTATCGCCGGATTTTCCCCCACTCCACACCGGACGTGCGACTTTCACCGCATCCGGCGTTCCATCGGTTGTTTTCACAAGCATTTAATCAATCACCAAATGAAATGTTAGTTTTCTATTGCGGACAAACCAGCCTGCTGGCGCAGACTGTTCACTTTTAACATCAGTTCCTTTGTTGCCTTGAGCGTGTCGGCTATCTCTTTTAGCTCATTCTTAGGACACTCTTGCAGGAGTGGAAGAAATCTATTATGGAACAAAATCATATTTCGATAGCGTTCCTTGCCGCCCAATTCTGCCGGTGTTTTCAGCCAGCATACTATGTCAGCCGCATTTTCAAAGAGTTCCCCACTTAGTGCACATTTTCCACGTTGAGCCGAGAATAGTGAAATCCTGCTGTCAGTAAGTTCTGTGCTTCGCCCCATAGACGGTTGATTCCTCAAACCTGATAGAACAGATGAGTTCATACTTAGGTTCGTGTGTATCAATGCCCGTCCCTCTACCGTGTAACTGCAAACCGCCGCTTTCTTTGCCATCGGTATCTTGTTCTTGATGTATGCGATAGGGTAGATAGGTTGGTCGATTCCAGATACATACCGTATCATTGCCGACTTTCCAAACCGTTCTTTTTTCGCTCTCGGTCATTGCGCCGCCCTCTCGAACAAGTCTGCACCCGGTTTCTGTATTGAGCCGATTTGTTAAAACTGTCATGACCTGTCTGTGGATTTTCCTGCAATCAATACTGATGCAGGTGGCAAGTTGAAAATAATTCTGTATTCCCAGAACCATTGAATTGTACAGCCGTATTTCGTCCAAGGGTCTTTTTCCCTCTGAAGGTCGGGCAATTCGTTTCGCCTGTTCCACCAGTTTTTGCCTTTCCAGTTCCAACTTTTTGTCACAGATATGAGATTGCACGATGTACTTCCTGCTTTTCGGTCTGACTCGTATCTTAAACCCAAGAAACTCTGAATAGCGTTTTCTAACATTGACTATCCTTGTTTTCTCTGGCGATACCTCCAACCTCAGCCTCTCGGTTATCCATGCCGTTACAGCCTCTTTCGTTCTCAAAGCGTCCTCTTTATTCCGGCAGAAAATTCTGAAATCATCTGCATATCTCACGATATACATTTCTTTCAACCCTGTTTTCCTCATTTTGAGGAATGCCTTGCTCCGGTCAAAAAGTAATCGAGTTTCTGATTTTCCTCTCATACCCGTATTCCTTTACAAGAGGGTGGTTCTGCCATTGGCTCTCAACCCATTTGTCCAGTTCATTCAGCACGATATTGGCAAGCAACGGTGAAATGATACCGCCTTGCGGAGTGTCTTTGTCTGGAATGAGTGTAGTGCCGTCTGGCATTCTAATCGGTGCTTTCAGAATCCGCTTGATAATAAAAATCAACTGTTTGTCGTGTATTCCCATTGCCCATATTTGCCGCATTAGCTTGCTGTGATTTACGTTGTCGAAAAATCCTTTTATATCAAACTCAATCACATAATGCAGGTTCATGCGTTGAAGCATGGTGTAAGTTTTCTGCACGGCGTGTTCCACGGAACGGTTCGGGCGAAAGCCGTAACTGTTGTCGCTGAATTTCGCTTCGCAGATTGGCTCTATGACCTGTTTGATACATTGCTGTACCAGCCTGTCCCAGATACAGGGAATACCTAACGGTCTGGTTTTTCCGTTTGGTTTCGGAATATCTTTGCGTCTTACCGGCTTTGGGCGGTATCCGTGCTGACTTCCTGTGACAATAAACCTCACTTTCTCTGCAACTGTTTCGGGCGGTAAACACCCGATGTCACTGATGTTTTTGTTGTCTGTTCCTGCTGTGTAGCTTCCTCCGTTTGCTTTGATGTTCCGATATGCCAGAAGAATGTTGTCCCGGCTCAGAATTAAATCCATAAGGTCGGTAAAATTTTCTCCCTCCAAACTTCGATGATAGAGTTCATCAAAAACTGGCTGCATATCGTAATACTCGGCATGACGTAAGTCATCTACACATAGAGTTTTGTTTTTCTTTGGCATAAGGCATCACCTCCTTTTTGCGAAAGTGACCCTTTTGGTCTTACTCGAATCCTTATGTTGGATTGAATAATGCCTGCTTATCTCAACCGACTTGTGGCCATTCCTCCGTAGCTCACATAACGCAAGCACATCATAGGTTCGACCACTGCTTTTCAGCAGCAGTTCGTCTGCTTATTGTTCTTCGTCAGACTATTCCTTGCGGAATCTGCTGCCTTTCCTCGTTCCGATAGTTCTATCTGTTCATACATACCCATAGGTTCCTGCTATAGACCTGTCGGCTTGCCTGTGCCTGTAACACAGCATGGTCGTTCGTAGGGTCAATTTCTACTAAACCACACCGACTGCGCTTTAACGCACCCACGCATTTCTGCGTGGTCTTCTTTTAGACCTGTACATTCGCAGGTTCGTCAGTCCGCCCGCCAAAGCGAACATTCTAACCATAGGTATCTTATAGACTCTCGGCTTATAGGTAACACAGTCTGCCTCCAGACCGCTTTCGACCACTTTAGGCAGTGGTTACGGTTACTCTCAGCCTTTGTCATGGGGCTTCGTACACCAGCCATTACAGCTAATGCACGCCCATCAAGGGTAGGCGTTTCAGGGCGTTACCCCGTCATTCCACCTATCAAACTACCAGTTCTCCGAACAACGGAAAACCGTTGCCCGTGCGCAGACTTTTTACCGCCTGCGAACGAGTCGCACTCACCCAGAAATCGCCGGACTTATCGCCGTCTCCCTTCGTGTTGACGATGATCGTATTGACCAGCTTGAGGATGTCCTTCTCTCTGCGAATGTAGCTAAAAGGGTTGTAGTGCATGGATTTCCGGAAATTGATGGTGTTCAGCGACTTGATGACATAGCCGCCCTTTTCAAGCATTTTGCCGCACTCCACCAGCACCGTTCCTTCGGATCAGTAACAGAGCTATGCATCTGCATCAGGTTAGGTTTGACGAAAAAGCGCGTCTTGCCTGAGCCGGAACCGCCGATGACGAGGATGTTCTTGTTGCGGGCGTACTTCGGCTGCTTGGGACGGCTGTTCATCGTCAGAAACTCCGTCTGTGTCAGGATGACGTTGTTGGAGAACTCCGGGTCCATGTACGGCTTGATGTCTTCGGGTTTGCCCCATGAGCGTTTTGTCAGAAAGTGCTTTTTGAGTTATTGACGCAAATTATCGTGAAAGTGCGAGTGCAAAGTGCAAAGGGGTCGTTTTGCACTTTCAGCTTGCGGGTTCGGGTGGCTGCTTCTTCTTGATGAAGTTGTCCATTGACCGCCGACACGCCGCCTTGCGCCCAATATGCCGCCCATGTTGCGCTTGGCGTTCTGCACCGTCCTCTCGGATATTCCGGCTTCGGCTGCGGCCTTTACAATGTCCTCGCTGCCAAGCTCTTTCCCCGTCTGCAAAGCAGGTCAAGTATCCAGCCGTTCCGCCTGCTCGGTCTTAGTGGCGGTGTTGCCGCCCGCGCCGGACAGCAGCTCGTCGGCGGTTATATCGTATTCTCTATTCCCAAAGCCTGTTTCGGGTCAAGGCAAAAGGCTATGGGCTTGCCCTCCGGCGCAAGGGAAGATTTGTCATGGACGATAACCGCACATTCGGTTCTCGCTTCACGCGCCCGATCAACAGGACGCTCCTGCTGCGGCGCGCGAAGTCGATGGAGCCTAAACCCCGTATGCGCTCTGTCCTCCGGCGGCTTTATTGAGGTGTCCGATTAGGATAACAGCGCACCCGGTACGCTCGGCAATCTCGGCAAGGCGGCGGAACATGGGGCGTATCTCGTTGGCCTTGTTCATGTCGGTTTTCTCGCCCACATACGCCTGTATGGGGTCAAGGATAATCAGCCGCGCCCCGGTCTGCCGGATAGCTCTCTCTATGCGCTCGTCGGAAAGGGAAAGCCCCTGCTTGCTCTCGTCAATGACAAGAATGCGGTCAAGGTCTGCTTCGGCTTCCATAAGGCGGGGCTTGATGGTGTCCCCCAAACCGTCCTCGGCAGTCTGGTAAATTGGAATAGAACGGCAGGGCCGCCATTCCCGAAGCGCGTTCCCCGGTGGTGCAGGCGGCGGCAAGGCGTAGAGGCAAAGGTGGTCTTGCCTCGCCGGTTACTGCACAATGGTTACTTTCCCAAAGGGGATATACGGCTCCCATAGCCATTCAACGGTCTGCGTGTCAACCCTCGCTCATGCGGATAATCTCCGGTTTTCTTCCTGCGGCGGCTCTTTCAAGCCGTAAATCGCCCCAGATATATACTTCCGTCTGGCGATTTCTCCCACCGCGTCTGCACCGTTCCAATCTTTGAAAAGAGGGATAAGCCGATGGACGGTCAAGCTTTTCGGCACAAGCTCTGCAAGGCGGCTGCAAGCGCCGTTTTCCGGCGGTCGCTGTCCTGTCAAGTAAACGGTCTTGTGTTCGGACGGTCAGAGAAAGCTTTTAACGGGGCTTTTTCTCCCCACGCCGCCCGGTGCAAAGGTAGCTTTGTTTCTGCATTCGCTTTTGAACAGGCAAAGAAACGATAACAGGTCAATAGGGGCTTCAAAAACAAAAACCTTTCGCCCTCGCCACGGTAGCAGAAGTTAAAGAGCTTTGTCGCTGCCTTTCACATCAAGCCGAAAGCTTCCGGCTGTGCCCTTGGTGGGCGGCGTGGTACTCCGTATCTTATCGTCCCGCCCACGAATACGGCGTTGTGGTGGGCTGCTTCCTCGTAAATATCGCCGGTGGAAAAAAAGCCCGTCGCCATCTTCATCAATGCGGCGGGCTGCTGTGAGGTTCCTCGCTATGCGGGTTGTCGGTGCTGCAGGGGTGGCAGTCGGAAGTCGGAAAGGGGCGGGGGGCAGCCCGTCCGGCGGGGGGGCTGGCCTTTCTCCTGGTCAGCAATTTAATGGCTTCGGTAAAGCTCTTTGCCGAAAAACTCCATGACAAAATCAATGGGTGCCGCCGCCTTTGCTCTGGCTGTGCCTGATACCATTGTTTCCCCGGACGGTCAAGCTGTCGTGCCGTTTCCAACGGTATTCATTCCGGCGCGGTAAGCTCGCCCCTGTGATTGCAGAAAAGAAACAAGGTCGGCTTGGTTGGCCCGGTCTATCTGTTCTTGGGTGTAATACATGGTTGATACCTCTTTTCTGTGGTTGAATTGTTCATAGTTTTTGATGTAGAATGAAACCAAAAAATCGGAAGTTAGTGAGGTGCTGGATTGTGAATGAAAGAGAAAAAAATATTCACTTTGGTTTGAAATGTGAAACACAAAACAGGATTTAGGTATTGATAATATTTTTTGCAGAAGATGTAATTTATACTGAAAGTTGGAGTCCAAAATATAAATAACCGTCAAAATCGTAAAACACTGGTTTCAGGAATGTGTCTTTGGCAAAGTCGTTGCTTGAAATCAAACAATTTTTTCCACAAAGGAAATCGAACGATTGATTTAGTGGTATTTCAAAAATGAAATGAACAATGGACATATGATTTGAATGGAATTTCCCCGAGTTGAATGGACAAAGGATAATAAAAATAAAATCATTGAAAGATTTGGCTGCAATTTGAATAATTATAATCCTTATGAGCATAGTGACCTGCCCATTGGGGACGAAAGAGCAAGTTGGTTTAATATTAGGAATCAATAGCGTCCATTTTATCCGGAAAACATTTGGGACGGACAGGCAAAACCGCTTGCCGTCCTTTTTCCTTTATCGCTCTGTTCGTGCCGCTTGGCGCGGTTCTTTCCGGCTTTGGTCGGCGCAATATCCACGCACTTGCGTATTTTTTGAAGCTCGGCAACCTCGGTGCGGGTAGCTTTCAGTTTGGTGTGTCGGTATCTCTCTGCTCTTTGAGGTCGGCATATTCCTGTTTCCATTTGGAGATAGGCTTTGTTTTTTCGGTATTTGCATGGAATAGCGGCTTGCTGCGTTCCATAGGGTCAGCTCGGCGCGGTGGGCTTCCTCATACTTATCCCGTTTGTTTCGTCCAGCATTTTTCAACTTTTTCAGTTCGGCATGAATGGGCTTGTACTGCAAATAATTCTCGCCATTCTCTATCAGCTTTTGCAGTTCTTTCATGCGCTGCTCGGCGGTTTTCATTCCCTCCCGGATTGAATAGGCTCTATCGCTGACAGAGGAAAGGGCTGCGTCCAGTTCATCAAGATTAGAGATACCATGCTCGGAGAGATAGTTGACCGCCGCCGCTATGGTTTTCAGTTCTTCGGCTGCGTGCTGCTGTTGCCAACGCTGTGAATACTTCCGGCTCTTTTTCTCTCTGAACGCTCAAATACTTCATCAACAGATTTGCGAGGTCGGGAGATTGCGGCGGCTGTTCCTGGGGCGGTTTCCCGCGCTTTTGAACAGGTCGGCAATCCACTCTTTGAGCTTTCCAATCTGCGCCCGGATTTCCCGGATAAGGCGGTTTGCCTTTTGGATATTTTGGTTCAGTTCGCCTTTCTCGGTGGCTATACCTTTCTTCTCCATTTGGCAAGCAGCCACGCCCATGTGGACGGTGGGTATCTCGTCTATGCCGCGCTCGGCGTTGCTGCGGTGGTCGATGCGCTCCGGGCTTCCGTTCCTCTCCAAAAAGTCATTGGTAATGTCAGCCCATGCCTTGCGCCACAAGAGGGTGTTGTCCTTGTCGTTCCAGCCTGTAAGGTCAACCTTGTGCGTCTTGTATCTGCCGCTTGGCAAGCGGATACGCTCGCCGTTTTCGTCAAGGTCATATTCCTTTTTGGATTTCGCTGTCCATGTGCCGCGCTCGTCAAGGGGGCGCATAGTCAGCATGATATGACAATGGGGATTGCCGCTGTCGGTGTCGTGAATGGCAAAGTCAACGCACATTCCTCTGGAAACAAATTGAGAGGAACAGTATTCCCGGACAAGCCGGATCTGTTCCTCTATGGATAATTCTATGGGGAGTGCCGCGTCAATCTCTCTGGCAAGCTGGGCGTTTCCGGCTTTCTCGTAAAGCTCCACGCTGTTCCACAAGGTTGAACGGTCAGAGAAAGAGGGCGGGGCATGGGGCGGCAGCATGATTTCTGTATGGACAACGCCGCCTTTGCGAGTGTAGTCATGTGTCACTCCGTCCCATTCGTTTGTCAGCTTTTCTCCGCTTCGGTAGGCGGCTGCGGCAACGGCTGATTTGCCTTTTCCTCGGCTCACAATGCCGATGTTCCAATGGTAAATGGCTATGGGTATCACCTCCCGGATAGGATAATAAAACCCGCAAAAAAGGTACAGACGCCAACGGCGGTGTACTATTTTTTGTGGTGTGCAGGGATAGCCGCGAAGCGGCGCAAGGGGTGCAGCCCCTTGTTGCGGCAAAGCCGCCATATCGGAGCGCGGGGAAAGTTCCCTGTGCAGAGACAAGCCCTCGGCAGAGCGCACACGCCCGTAAGGGTGTATAAGTGCGCCCTTAGTTCCTAAGGGATTTTCAGCTTGTCGCTCCCTCTGCTCGTTTTTTCAGATATTTCCGTACCGGCTCACTCGTCAAGGCAAGCCGGAGAAGTGCTGTGGCTTCCTCGTCGGTCATGTTCTTTGCTTCCGGCACAATGCTTTCAAAGACCGCGCCCCGGACGATAAGGCGGTGGCTGCGTGTCCGGCGTTCCTCTTGGGATAGCTTTTGCCGCAACATCTTTTCCCGGTTCTCAAACTGCCGGATTTTCTTCTTTCCGTCCTCAATCTCGGCTTGCAGTTCTTCGCGGGTTTTCTCTCTCGGTTTTGTCATGGCTGGTCGCTCCTTTCTGCCCGTCGGCATAGAAAAAGGACAGCCGATTTCTCGACTGTCCCTCTGTAATATTTTTTGTGCTTACTTCAATAATTTAATATCTACAAGTTGCTCTGCCCATATCGTTAAAATGGTTGCTGGCTCTCCCGTATACATTACCTCTACACGGTCGCCAAGCGAATAATCCCCGGCAGATTGTCCGTCTGGCAGGTCAATTCCATATACGCTGCTATATTCCGGGGCCTGTTCCTTATCCAAACGAACTCCTATGTGATTTGCGTATGGGTCGATTACAACAATTTCACCTGTGATGGTGTTGACAGAGCCGCTGTTTTGCTGTGCTTTTTCAACTAAGACTTGCAGGCATTTCGCATAATCCTCCATTGAAATATTTTCCGAACTGACCACGAAGGCAACGTCATTTTGCAGAAATTCAGCATAATAGCAATCTGTTCCATTTTCATTTGTGTAGTGGAAAACTGCAAGCTCCCTGCCATTGATTTCTGTAAATTGTAACTCGTCCGCACTTAAATCGAAAACATCTGAAGTGTGCTTAAACACTTTAGAAAGGACGATGTTTATGTCCTGCGTTCCACCAGAATTTCGGAACTCAATAAAATTCCCATCATAATAAATTCCACGATTATCTGTTTGGTAAATACCAAAATCATTGCTCTGGAGTGTAAGGTAGGGAAGCGTTTCTGTAATTGGGAGTGATACATCAAAATATCTGAGCAGTTCTTCATAAGACATTGCGGTATAATCATCTGCCATAAGAGCGATACTTCCACTCGTGGCATTGAGTTCCTTAATTTCATTGAGGTTAAGACTAATACCTTGCTCAGGATTGTCCGACTGATTATCCGGGTTTGTAATGATTGGCGGTTCATATTCTGGCTGCGGCGTAGTTTGACTTGGAAGTTTCCACAAAGTCGCAAATGATACTGCTAACACAATAGCGGCACAAGCTGCTAAAGATGTAAACTTTACCCACCCATGCTTTTTACAATGGTAGTTTGCGGCTTCCTCATAATACTTGTCGTTGACTTCGCTCATGGCTTCGGAAAACAATTTTGTGTTCATACTAATACCTCTCTTTCAATCAAATATTGCTTCATCTTCTGGCGGATTAGAGCAAGCCGGACGGATACAACCTCAAACTCCATGCGCCCGTTTCGGGGTCTGCGTCGGTCTGGCGGCAGATGGTCCGGGTGCGTCCGGCGTAGGCAAGCAAGCCGTTTCTTTAAGTCGGTGTTGTGGGTGCGGATATGGATAAAGGGGTCTTTCTCGTCAAACCAAATATCGGTGGTCTTTTTCCTGCTTCGTAAGCCCTGTTCTCATAAACTCTCCTTTCTGCGCCCCTGTTACGCAATAGGGGCATTTTCGGGTGTTTTTTCCCGGCTTTTGACTTGGGGAAAATGAGGATTTTCAAATAGAAACCGCCCGGATAGGGAGTGTATCGTCGGGGCGGCTCCTATCGCAAGATTTCCGTTTTTTCCGGCTCTTGACCGTCAGACGCGGATAAACGCGAACTGTCGGCAAGTACCGGTTTGAGCAGCTTGTCGCGGAATGTTTCTGTGCTGCTGTGATTGAAAAACAGCTCCCGCAACAATGGTCTGCCCGTTCCTCTGGGTTGTGATGATACTGTCGGGGGTCTGTTCTGCCATAGGCGGCTCCCTTTCTTTGGGCGCAAAAGAGGATTCCCCATAACTCGGAAAATCCCTCTTGGTTGTCGGTTATTCTGTTTTACTGTGCGGGCTGTGCGGCGGCAGCCTGCGCCTTTCTCCTCGCCCGGTATTCCCGCGCCTTGATACGGTCATACTCCCGCTGCTTTTCAAGGTTTCGCGCCCGGTACTCCCTTGAATACTGCCGGTGGTAGGCGCGGCTCTTTTCCTTTTTGGCTTCTTCGATTTCCTCCCGCATTTGCCGGATTTCCTGCTCCGTAGGCTCTGCAAGCTGTGTCACTTCATTCTCAAACTTGCCGATGTAATTGAAATATATGCTGATGTGCTGGATTGCGTATCTCGCCCTTTTCTGGTCGCGCTCATGCACTTCAATCCGGCTGATAAACTCGTTGAGAATGGCGGGGGTAAGCTCGGTAAAGGCAGCATGGCGTTCCGTCAGCTTCAAAAACTTCTGCGCCCGTCCTCCCGCGTTCTCATAAGCGGATAGCTGCTCTTGGGCGTGGCAAGCTCCGCTTTCAGCGCATAGTATTCTTCCGAATACTTCTGCGACATCTGCTCATAACGGTCTTGCGGGATCGTGCCGAGGGCGTTGTCCTCGTAAGCTTATTCAGCACCTTGTCAATCTGTTCAAGGCGCGTCGTGATTTGCGGGATACGCTTCTGCTGCTTTTTGGTCTGGTCGGTCTGCTGCATGGCAAGGTTCTTTTTCACTAAGGCTTCAAACTCCGCCCGGTTGCTGATAGAATAGTCCTCGATTTTCTTCAGCACTTCCGCGATGGTCTGCATGAGCAAATCCGCGTCCATGATGTGCGGGGAGCTGCACTTGGGATTTTTTGCTTTTCCCTTGTGGTACTCGCTGCAATAAGCAACATGCCGCTTGCTGCCGTTCCTGTAATCTATGCGGATGTGCATTTTTGCGCCGCAGTCCTTACAGAAAAGCAAGCCCGACAAAGGGTGGATTTCTCCGTCCCCGTTGGGGCGTTTGACGGGTGCGTTTTCCAAAATCCGCTGTACGGTTTCAAAATCGCTGCGGCTGATAATCGGCTCATGCACATTTTCTGTGATGTGCCACTGGCTCCGGTCTACATAGTGGTTATGCTTATCCCGGAAATGCTTTGTAGTCTTGAAGTTGACTACATCGCCGCAATACTCCTGCCGCGTAAGGATATGGGCCAAGGTGGCTTTGTTCCACTTGCAGCGGTTATCCTCGTTGAGCGTCTTATTTTTTACAGGTTCCCCGCCCTCGGTCTTTCATATAGAAAGTGGGGGTAGGGATTTGCTCGTTTTTCAGATGCACGGCGATTTGGTTGCGGTTCTTCCCGCCGATAAACAGACGGAAAATCAAACGGACAACCGCGGCGGCTTCCTCGTCGATTATCCAAAAATCCTTGTTGTCCGGGTCTTTGACATAACCGTAAGGGGCTTCGGTGACAATCGGCTTTCCACTCATGCCTTTGGTCTTAATACCCGTTTTCACTTTCTTGCTGATGTCCTTTGCATACCACTCCGACATGATATTGATAAAGGGCGCAAACTCCAATGTGTCGGGTTTCTCGCTGTCAATGCCGTTGTTGACCGCGATAAAGCGCACATTGTTCCGTCTGAATATCTCCATCGCGTTGCCGACTTGAGATAGTCGCCCCCCAGCGGGTAAGGTCTTTCATAATGCAGACACCGATTTTCCCGTTTTCCACATCGTCCATCATGCGGGAGTAGGCGGAACGGTCAAAAAACCTGCCGCTTTCGTCATCGTCAATGTAGTGCCGGATATTGGTTAGGTGCTGCCCTCTGGCATAGTTCTCCAA
>VOFK01001510.1_pt1 | contig 17640 bp, 20 predicted proteins | sample 5384121 | NCBI WGS metagenome assembly VOFK01 (sample SAMN12384730, study PRJNA508395) | human gut metagenome | isolation source: healthy gut J | host: Homo sapiens
GAGCTCCAGGAACTTGGATGAAAATAGAAAAAGCTGGAAGAAATTTTGCCTGTGATTTGGGAAAGAACTTGCTTTCACTGAGGCACGATGCCGTTATGGAATTGAAAGTGTATACTACTGATTGTGAGGATGATCTGTGGTGACCTCATTGTCAACAACAAAGGTTGTGTTTTTTACTTGTTATGATGAAAAGGTTGTTGTTGCGCTATTGAAAGGCATATCGAGACGGAAAAGACAGATTTCTACAAACCTGTTTTCCTGTCATTTTATCCGATCGGGGGTGAAGGAAAATACGGGTTTAAGGCAGTGATTATAACCGTTGGGATGTGTGGCCCTGTATTGCTGGGGGCGGAAAAGAAATCTGCCGGTATACAGGTTTTCTGAAAGAACCGTTACGATACGCATGTAAGTTCGGTGAGGATGGTATGCTGAGTTGGAATTACGGCAGAAAGAGATGAAAGAAACAGAATCTGTTGTAAAGATAATTTTTTGGAACCATCTCACGGAGTGTCTTTTTTCTATTCGTGAGCTGAAAAAGAAAAACGCCGAATAACAGAGTTTTCCTGTCCATCCGGCGTTTCTTCGACAACAGATGTGAGGTTGGTTAATAAGCGGTAATTTATTCGGTGACTAATCACTAATCGTAAATCATTAATCACTGTTGTTTTCTTACGCATTTATTTACGCCGTTGCATTCTTCTCAATGAAATCGCGGCGTGGTCAACGTCTTCACCATCAGCATGGAAAGATATAATCCTTCGGCGGCATTTTCAATAACTTTATCTGTTTCAACATACGGTTTTTCAGGTTCATGGATTTGTACTCCACAACTTGTTCCGGGTTCATTTCACCAAACAACACAGCGTTGTGCGGCATTTTCCACAGGAACACACCATAGGGTGTCGATAAATTTCTGGCGTTGTTGGTCTGTCCGGCAATGTTCCTCCCTTTTACCTTTTTTTGCAGGATAGAGGGGCGGTAGCGATATACAGGTATCCGTTGCGGATTACCTGCGGGAAGCGGAAGAAAGAGCGTCATGATCAGCGTGTCGATGTGTGAACCATCAGCGTCGGCATCGATGTGGTGATGATCTTGTGATAACGCAATTTATCACGATATTGGCGGCTTTTGCTGTCTTCTGTTCCGATAATTGTTTTTAATGCTGTGTGGAAATATTACGTATTTCCTCGCTTTCAAAACTTTGTGATACATGGCTTTACTACGTTCAGAATCTTACCGCGGAAAGGAAGGATTGCTTGGAAAGTACGATTTTGACCTTTGTTTGGCAGAACCGCCGGCGGAGTCTCCCTCGACGAGGAATAATTCATTACCCATTTGGGGTCTTTGTCGAACAGTCGGCCAGCACCGGGATGCCGCCCGACATCGACTTTGCGCTGCAATTTCACGTGCCTTATGTGCAGCCATGACGAGGCCTTTGCGGCAAGAATCACTTTGTCGACAATAATTTGTTTGGCTTCTTTCCGGGTGCTCTTCCAGATAGTAGAGAGAGCTTCACCTACAGCTTGGTCTACGGCCCCCATCACTTCGTTTGTTTCCCTCAAACTTCGTTTTGGTCTTGTCCTTCGAATTGCGGTTCGGCTACTTTTACAGAGATAACGGCAATCAAACCTTCGCGGGAAGTAAATCTCCCGAAATCTCCACTTTTGGCCTTTTCCAGCATTTTGTTGTCTTCGGCATTATTTTTTTGAGCGTACAGCGTCAACGCACGGCGGAAACCGGCCAAGTGCGTACCGCCTTCAATGGTATTGATGTTGTTTACGTACGAATGGATGCTTTCGAGAATCGGTATTATACATGATAGCCACTTCGAATACCTTGTTTTTTCCGTATTCAGGTAGATGACGTCATTGATCAGGTGATCACGTGATGATTCAGATAACGGACGAACTCCTTCAAACCTTCTTCCGAATAGAATACCTCCTGTTTGAACTTGTCCTTCATCATTTTTACGACGGTCTGTCAGTGTGATTTTGATTACCGGCTTGTTCAGGTGCGCAAAGTTCACCGGCCTGCCAGGATGTCGTATTTGTAGACCGTTTAACAGTGAAAATCGTATCATCCGGCCAGAATTGTTGTCTGGTACCGGTATGTTCGGCCATGCTACGGACTTCTTTTACAGGATAAAGCGGTTTGTCCTATTTGAATATTTCTTGCTGAAAACCTTTTACCGTTACGGAAGACTTGCAACCATGTGGGTAGACAGTGCGTTTACACAAGACACACCGACGCCGTGCAAACCACCGGATACTTTATAAGAACCTTTATCGAATTTACCTCCGGCATGGAGTACCGTCATGACGACTTCGAGAGCGGATTTCGTTCTTTTTTCGTGAAAGTCTACCGGAATACCGCGTCCGTTGTCCTTGTACGGTGATAGAGTTATCTTCGTTGATGGTAACTTCGATGTGGTCGCAATAACCGGCGAGCGCTTCGTCGATGGAGTTGTCTACAACCTCGTAAACCATGATGGAGTCCCTTTGATACTAATGTCGCCGATATACATGGCAGGACGCTTACGTACAGCTTCCAAACCCTCCAATACCTGGATGTTACTGGCCGAGTAATTGTTTTCGCCGTTTATCTTTTCTTCTTCAGTCATAATCTAATTTCTCTTATTGTAATAACAAAGCAAAAATAGTGAAAATCCTTGATATATCATGCCAACGCTTTGATAAATTTGGGCCGTTTACAGCTTTTTAGCACCATGAAGAGATGTCTTGGAGAGGTGGTGCGGGAGTGGTGCGTATGCAAAAGGCCGGACTAAAAAGTCCAGCCTCTCATATCTTTTAAACTTATCAGCTTAACCGAGTTTGTTGATGTAAAGCGCCAACTTAGACTTCAAGTTGTTTGCTTTGTTCTGATGGATTACGTTAGTCTTAGCTAATTTATCCAACATTTTGGTGATACCAGGATACATAGCTGTTGCTTCAGCTTTTGTCTGTGGTAGCGCGAAGCTTTTGCGAACAGGCATTTCTCATGGTCTTGCCATAGTATCTGTTGTGAAGTCTTCTTGTCTCTTCTTGTCTGATTCTCTTCAGTGATGATTTATGATTTGCCATCTCGACTAATCTTTTTTAATTCGTTTATTTTTTTAATTGTAGCCCGTGGGGGAATCGAACCCCCCTTTCAAGAATGAAAATCTTGCGTCCTAACCGATAGACGAACGGGCCATCCTTGTTGAGCGTTTCCGCTCTTGCAACCGACTTTCCTTTCGTTTGCGGTTGCAAAGGTAGAAACTATTTTTGAATTAGCAAACATTTCAGATGAAAAAAATTTGCATGATTTCTTCTGGAATATCTCCTTTTGGGGATTTTTAATCATTGATAATCAGTGATGTAGGTGCGTTTCATTTTTTTCATCTTTTTATGGTCGTTTCTTGATTACTCTTCTTTAATTTCCGTAGTTTCGTTCTTTTTTTGTAGCTTTGTTAGCCGGATTGAAACTTGATAAAGGACGGAAATGTTACAGAAAACGCAGGGAATCGTATTGCATTCTTTGAAGTATAAGGATACTTCTATTATTGTAGACATCTATACCGAGGTGTCCGGACGGGCTTCTTTCCTGGTTCCGGTGTCCCGTTCGCGCAAGGCTGCGGTGAAGTCGGTACTGTTTCAACCTCTGTCTTTGGTGGAGCTGGAAGCGGATTTCCGTCCGAATACTTCTATATATAAGGTGAAAGAGGCAAAGTCTTTCTATCCTTTTACTTCGATTCCTTACGACCCTTATAAATCTGCCATTGCTTTGTTCTTGTCGGAGTTCTTGTATCGTGCGCTGCGCGAGGAGGCGGAAAACCGTCCTTTATTCGCTTATTTGCAGCATTCCATTGTCTGGTTGGATGAATGCGGCAGTGGCTTTGCCAATTTTCATCTGGTCTTTTTGATGCGTTTGTCGCGCTTTCTCGGATTGTATCCGAACTTGGAAGATTATCACGGCGGCGATTATTTTGATTTGCAGAATGCTTGTTTCACTCCGTTGCGCCCACAGCTACATTCTGATTTTATAGGACCGGAAGAGGCGTCGCGATTGACGATGCTGATGCGTATGAACTATGAAACAATGCATCTCTTTGATATGAATCGTACGGAACGTGCGCGTTGCCTGACGATTATGAATGAGTATTATCGTCTGCACTTGCCCGATTTTCCGGTATTGAAGTCTTTGGAAGTTTTGAAAGAACTGTTCGATTGAGTTTGGCTCTGCGGCAATTTCCCGTTGCCACGCAGGGCGTGTGACAGATAAAACACATAACTTTTATTTGTCACACGTATCTGTCACAAGATATGTTGTTGGCAATCAGTTTCATGCCTCATCATTTGTGACGGCATGACGGATAAATCAGAAAATAAACTTTCTTTCGTAGTGGGAATTTGCAGGTTGATGATTGGCAGTGAATGATGCAGCAATAAGAAGCCGTACTTCAAGCACCTCCTTTTTTGGGGATGGAGAAGAGTTTGAAGTACGGCTTTATACCTATGCGTATTTGCGGAACCGGGCAGGGGCTTATCCCAGCAGTTCCTTTACTTTGGCCGAGATGGCACGTCCTTCGGCAAGCCCGGCAAGTTTCTTGCTGGCTACACCCATTACCTTGCCCATATCCTTGCCGCTGGTGGCTCCTACTTCGGCAATGATTGCTTTCAGGGCGGCTTCCAGTTCTTCGGGAGTCATCTGTTTGGGCAGGTAGGCTTCCATGACTTTCACTTGTGCCAACTCTGCATCGGCAAGGTCCTGACGGCCTTGCTGCACGTAGATTTCGGCGGCGTCCTTGCCTTGCTTTGTCAGCTTCTGAATGATTTTCAGGGCATCGGCATCGGTCAGGGTATCATTGGCTCCCGGAGCTGTTTTGGCTTCAAGGAATACTTTCTTCACGTTTCTCAAAGTGTCCAAGGCTACTTTGTCTTTAGCCTTCATTGCGTTTTTAATGTCTTCGCTGACTTTTTCAAATAAATCCATCTTATATTTATTTCTATTTATAATTTACTATTTCCGGGTGGGGGTGAACTGCCGGCGGTTTAGAAGGTGATTATGCCGTTGCCGCTGTTTTCAGCTTCCCGCGCTTCTTCGGTGGCGAGTATGCCGGCTTCTTCCGCCTTGACCTTGATTGCCGCCAGGGTACTCTTGTCGCGTTGGTAGGTAGGGGAGTTCTCCACCATGCTGATGATGTCGGCGTTGTCCAGGTCTTCAGGGTTGAAGATATAGATATGCCGGCGGCGCACGCTGATACTTGGTGTTGGCATCCTTGCCGTAGTAGGTCTCGCGGCGCGAGCGTCTTTGCTCTTCCTCTTCCTCCAGTTCGGCAAGGCGCTTCTGCTCTTCTGCGGTACGCTGGGTGATGCGGTCGTCCATCTCCTTCATGTGGATATCCTGGATGCCGAAGCCGGTGGCAAGTAGGGTGATCTTGACGCTTTGCTCCAGCTTGTCGTCGATGGCCATACCGAATTTGGTCTCGAAGTCGCGGCTGAAACGGTTCATAAACTCTTTCACCTCGTCCATTTCGCTCATCATCAGTTTGTGTTGCGAGCTGTATGAAATGTTGAGCAGCACTTTCTTGGAGTTGAAGATATCGTTGTTGTTGAGCAACGGAGAGTGCTGGGCATTCTGGATGGCCATGCTCACGCGGTTGTCTCCCTCGCCGTAGCCGGTACTCATGATGGCCACGCCGCCGTCTTTCAATACGGTTTTTACATCGTTGAAGTCGAGGTTGACCTTTCCATGCAGGGTGATGATTTCGGCAATGCTCTTGGCGGCTACCGAAAGGGTGTCGTCTGCCTTGTCGAAAGCATCGTCTACGGAGAGTTCGCTATATATTTCGCTCAGTTTTCGTTGTTGATAACCAGCAGGGCATCTACATGCTTGCTGATTTCCTCCACGCCGTCCAGTGCTTGGTCTATCTTCTTGTCACCCTCCCAGCGGAACGGAATGGTGACGATGCCGATAGTCAGGATGTCCATTTCTTTGGCGGTCTGTGCAATGATAGGCGCTGCACCTGTACCTGTGCCACCGCCCATTCCGGCAGTGATGAATACCATTTTAGTACCGTCGTTCAGCATGGCCTTGATGTCTTCGATGCTCTCTTCGGCTGCCTTGCGGGCACGGGCAGGACGGTTGCCGGCTCCCAGACCCTCTTTGCCAAGTTGCAGCTTCACAGGAACGGGGGAGTCTTTCAACGCCTGGTTGTCTGTGTTGCACAGCACGAACGTTACATCATGTATGCCTTCCCGGTACATGTGGTTTACGGCATTGCCGCCACCGCCACCCACACCGATAACTTTGATGATTTTCGGTGAATCGGTCGGAAAATCGAATTGTGCTATATCATCCATGATTATAGAGTTTTTTAATTATTTCATATCATCGTCCGAGAATATCTCATTGGAGAGTTTGTTGAAGGTCTTTTCAAACCAGCTGGGACCTTCTTTCTTCTTCCGCTTTTCTCCTCCTTTTCTTGGCGTTCTTTCTCCCTACGCTCCTTTTCCTCTTTCTCGCGTTGCGCTTTGGCAGCGCGGGCCGCTGCTTCCTGTTCTTTCAGAATTTCGTCATTACCGAACATGTCAACGGGTTTGGGCGTAGGATTACCGGCGGGTTTCGTTTCCTGCAGGCAGCAGTTTTCATTACCTGCGGCAAGAAGTGCCAGCAGTGTGTTCTGCATGCCGTCTTTGCTTAGCACGTCGCTGAAACCATGAATCGTGTTATGAACAAAGCGCATGGTTTTTATCTTCTCTATTTTGCTTTGCTTGCGGAAAGCTTCCTCGATATTCTTCAGGTTTGCTCCGCCTCCGGTAAACACTACTCCGGAGAAGAGTTTGTCCTCGTAGCCGGAGAGTTGCAGCTGGTTCCATACGTTGGCAAGGATTTCCTCGGTGCGGGCTTCGACGATGTTGTTCAGTGTGGCCAGTTCAATGGCGCGTCCGTCTTCCAGCGTACATACGGCGGGTGTCTCGGTGTCTTCCTCTTCCTCGTAGAGGGCGTTGCCGTATTGCAGCTTCAGCTTCTCGGCGTCTTGTTCCTCCATCTGCAGTGACGTGATGTCACGGGTAATGGTGTTGCCACCCAGCGGCAATACGCTCAGGTAGCGGAGAATATTGTTCTTGTAGACCGAAATGGTGGTGGTATCGGCGCCGAAGTCTACCAGTGCGCAGCCCGAACGCATCTCGTTTTCCGTCAGTACGGCATTCGCTAGAGCTATCGGGGCTATGAGCAGGTCGGCTATCTCTACCTTGGCTTGCTCGAAGCTGTGTTCCAGGTTCTTCTTGAGTGAGGCGCGTGCCACGATGTTGAGGAACTGTCCTGTGATGTGCTGGCCTGCCACGCCCACCGGGTCGGCTTGCAGGGTATTGTCTATCTTGTATTCTTGGGGGGCCACATCCAGTACACTCATGTCTGCCAACGGCACTTCAAGGTTCTCGTCACAGATAGAGTCTACCAGTTCTTGTGAGATGATATCCTCCTCTTCCAGTGTACGACTCACCGCGTTTTTTACTGTGCGCAATGACTGTCCGCCGATGCCTACATATACTTTGGCAATGGAGTTGTTGAGCTGGTTTTCCAGCTTGTTGGTGATGGAAGTCAATGCCTGTGCTGTCTTATCGATGTTGTAGATGACCCCCTTGTGGATGAATGAGGATGCATCTTCACGTGCATAAGCCAACACCTGAATACTTCCGTCGCTGTTCTTCTTTCCCGCGATACCGGAAATCTTGGAAGAACTCAACTCAATAGCGGCGATGAAATCTGTTGTTGCCATATCTGTTTATTTATAGTTTTACTATTTACTAATTTTACTGTTTGCTATTGCCTTTTCGTGCAGATTATCTGGTTACCGAATTCAACGCTGATACGGGAATATTTGTTCCAGCCTACCTTGTTTAATCCTTTTTCGTAGAATGTCTTTACCCGTTTCAGCTTCCGTTCGAAGTCGTCCAGCTTACCGAGGTAGATGACATGGTCGCCTACGCGCGGTACTAGCTCTATGTTTTTGTCGGGCAATACATGAATCTGCTCGATTTGCGCGTTCCAGAACGAATTCTTTTGCAAAAATACACCAAACTTATATAAATCCCTCATGGCAAACGACTTTTCTACGTTTCCGGTCACAATAGCCCGATGTGCAACGCACTTTGCATCGGGCGGCATCACTGTTCCTTTGTTGTCCAGATAGTAGTTTTCGCCATTGGCGCTCATTATCCTCAGGATAGGAATGCGTTGGGTCACCTCGATGCATAGCTTGCCGCTTGGCGTCTTGTAACACTCCACTTCATCGATGAGAGGATGTTTGGAAAGTGCCTGTTCTAAGGGCTTGGCGTGGATGCGGTCTATGTTTTTACCTATGGGGCTGATGCCTTTCTTTTTTCCAGCATAGCGGTTACTTCTTTCTTCGTGATGAAACCGGCGTATACTGTGTCTTTGATAAGCAGCCCACATCGTGGCATACTTTGTCCGGCCGGCTTTCGGTTGAAAGCGGTAACGGCCACTATCAGGTAGGTAAGGACAAGCAACAGGACGATAGAAAGTAAAACCGTTTAATCATAGACTTGTTTACTATTTGCTTTGTTGTTCAAGCAATTGGGTTATGGAAGGCACATAGTTATCCAAATCACCGGCTCCCAGCACAATCAATACTTCGACCGACTTCTTTGAAAGCAGGTTCAGGATATCTTCCTTTGGGCAGATACACTTCTCGATGCCCGGACGCAGGTTGTCGTATATGAGTTGGCTGCTGACACCGGGAATCGGTTGCTCGCGGGCAGGATAGATTTCCGTCAGAATAACCTCATCCAGCAGTGAGAGGCTGTCTGCAAAGTCTTTGTAGAAGTCTCTGGTGCGGGTATAGAGGTGGGGCTGGAAGATAGCGGTTATCTTCTTATCTTTGTAAAGTTCGCGGACGGACTTCACGCTTTGTGCGATTTCGGCCGGATGATGCGCGTAGTCGCTGAGGAATACGAGCCGGCTGGTTTTTATCTTGAAGTCGAAACGGCGGTCTACGCCGCGGAAACTGGCCATTCCTTGTCTGATTTCCTCATCGGTGACCCCGTTCAGGTGTGCAAGCGCCATGGCTGCCACGCCGTTCTCTATGTTGATGCCGATAGGTACACCGAGCCGGATATCGTTGATGCGGGTGTCCGGAGCAATGAAGTCGATGACGATTTCACCGTTTCCGATGCGGATGTTCTCTGCATGGAAATCGCCTTCATCGCGGGAGTAGGTGTATACCCTTACACCCGGCTGCACGTCGGGCTGCAAGGCAAGGCCTTTACGGATAATCAATGCGCCTCCCGGCTGGATGAGGGTAGTGTAGTGGCGGAAACTTTCCAGATAGGCTTCGCGTGTACCGTATATGTCCAGGTGGTCGGGATCGGTGGCTGTGATGACGCTCATATAGGGAGAAAGCCAGTGGAATGAACGGTCGAACTCATCGGCCTCAATCACCGTATACGGGCTGGTCTGGGACAAGAGCAGGTTTGTTCCGTAATTTTTGGAGATACCGCCGAGAAAAGCCGTACAACCTATATGCGACTGGTGGAAGAGGTGCGCCGCCATTGTACTTGTGGTGGTCTTGCCATGCGTACCGGCAACGCAAAGTCCCTTGCTGCTGCGGGTAATCGTGCCCAATACCTGGGAACGTTTATGTATCTCAAAACCCTTCTCGTGGAAGTAGGCCAGTTCGGCATGTTCCTGAGGTATGGCGGGGGTATATACTACTAATGTCGTTTCCTTCTCCTTGCAATTCGTCGGAATGAGGTTGATGTTTTTTCCTCATAATGTATTTGTGCACCTTCTGCAATGAGATGCCCGGTCAGTTCGCTCGGCGTACGGTCATATCCCGCCACGAACTTGCCTTTGGATAGAAAATAGCGTATCAGTGCGCTCATGCCGATGCCGCCGGCACCGACGAAATAAACGGATTTTATGGTTTCTATATTCATGTACTTGTCATTTAATAAGTTTCAGCACCTCTTTGGCAATGACCGTTGCCGAGTCGGGTAATGCCAGTTTGGCTATGTTGTTGCTCAAGGCTTTCAGCTTCTCGTTGTCTTTCACTGTTTCCAGCGCTACGGACAGCAGCTTCTCTTTGGCTTCCGCATCTTTTACGTAGATAGCGGCATCCTTGTCGACAAGCGCCAGTGCGTTCTTGGTCTGGTGGTCTTCTGCCACATTGGGCGAGGGGACAAGGATTACAGGCTTGTGAAGCAGGCAGAATTCCGAAATGGAGCCGGCGCCGGCACGGGAGATTACCAAATCGGCAGCCGCATAGGCATTCGCCATGTCCTTGATGAAATCTGTCACATAAAGGTTGGGAAGGGCGCTGATGTGTGGGTGGTGCACCGCCTCACCGGTTGCTGCGGTGATGGCGTCCCTTACCTGGTCGATGTATATTTTGCCGGTCTGCCAGATGAACTGTATGTCGGGGTTCTGCCGGATGACGTCCAAACCTGCGGTTAAAGTTTGGTTGATGGTTCGTGCTCCAAGACTGCCGCCCAGTATCAGGATGGTTTTTTTGGAGGGGTCTAAGTCGAAGTAGCTTACGGCTTCTTCGCGGGCAACGGCATGTCCGAGCAAGTTCTGGCGGACAGGGTTGCCGGTCATGATAATCTTCTCTGCAGGGAAGAACTTTTCCATGCCTTCGTAGGCGACGCATATCTTGCAGGCTTTCTTGGCAAGCAGCTTGTTGGTGACGCCTGCATAGGAGTTCTGCTCCTGTATCAGGGTGGGCACTCCCATCATTCCTGCCGTTTTCAGGGTAGGGCCGCTGGCATAGCCGCCTACACCTACTGCCACCTGCGGGCGGAACTGCTTGATAATGCTGCGCGCTTTCCATTGGCTGCGTGCCAGCTTCACCAATACGGCAAAGTTCTTCCACAAATGCTTGCGGTCGAAGCCCGCTACGGGCAGGCCGATAATCTTATAACCGGCATCAGGCACACGTTGCATTTCCATGCGCCCCTCCGCCCCTACGAACAGAATTTCCGCATCGGGACACAATTCTTTGATTGCGTTGGCAATGGATACAGCCGGGAAAATGTGTCCGCCCGTGCCGCCACCGCTGATGATAATGCGCGGCTTGTTGTTCTTTGTTTCCATATCTGAGTTTATCTACTTGCTACTAATAACTAATTTTAATATTATTCAAATTCAGCATCGCTGTTCAGCATTTTGGCTGTCGGTTCTGCGGCGCTTTGTGCTTCACTGTAAGTGCTTTCGTCGCCGTTATCGGTTTCTATCTGCATGGTGGGCAAGGCGTCGTGTTCACTCTGTTCTTCCAACTTGGCTGTATATCGGCTGACGCTCAGTATCATACCGATATAGGCGCAGTTAATCAAAGTGGAAGTACCTCCCTTGCTGATAAGCGGTAGCGGTTGCCCGGTTACGGGAGCCAGTCCCACAGCCACCATCATATTGAAGATGGCCTGCGACACCAGCAGCAGGGCTATGCCGATGATGAGGAAGGCGGGGAAGGTGCGGTCGCACTTCTTGGCAATGCGTCCCACACGTATCAGCAGGCAGATGTAAAGGAATACCACTATGACTCCTCCTACCAGTCCGAGCTCCTCGATGATAATGGCAAAGATGAAGTCGGAGAATGCCTGGCTCAGGAAGTCACGCTGTACGGAGTTGCCCGGTCCCTTGCCGATGACATTGCTGGTGGCGACGGCGATACGTGCGTGGGCTATCTGGGCGTCTTTGTCTATATCGAATTTTGCAGCAGGCACTACCTCGTCACTCGTAAACTTCTCGATACGGGCACGCCACGTGTCGAACCGGTGCAGGAAAGGTATGTCGCTGTTCTTCGTCATCAGGAGGAAGGTGACGGCGATGACGCCTACCGATGTCAGACCGCCGATTAATACCAATAGTTTTTTGCGGAAACACGTCCCTATGAACATCATCAGGAAAACCACTCCAAACAGCAATGCCGCCGTGGATAAGTTCTCCGGGGCGATGAGCAGGCAGATGGCTCCGGTTATTATCATGATCCTTTTAAATGCCTTTGGATGGGCTCCGTCTTCGTCTTGCCCCTTGAAAGGATGAAGGCTGTGACAATGATAACCGCCATTTTTTTGCAATCTCCGAGGGCTGGAACTGTATGCCCATGAACGTCATCCAGCGCGCCGCCCCGTTGATACGTTCCATCATCATGACCAGTATCAGCAGTATTGCGGAAGCCGGCAACAGGAAGACAGGGAATACCTGAAACCATTTATAGGGGATGTTGTGCATGAGGACCACAATCACAGCACCCACCATCAGGATTATGCTGTGCTGGGTGATGGGCCCCAATGGTCGCCGCTCTTATAGGTAAGCGTACTGGCAGCACTGAACACCTCTGTAATGGAGATGAGGCAGAGGAAGAGGAAAAATTATCCAGATTACTTTGTCTCCCTTTGAATATGCTTTTTAATAAATCCATTTATAATTCTCTCTTACGTATTTCTTGAATTGGTCGCCCCGGTCTTCATAGCTCTTGAAGAGGTCGAAGGAAGCGCAGCAAGGACTTAACAATACGGTCTCACCCTTCTTGGCCAATTGGAAAGCTGCTTCCACTGCATCTTTCATGCCTGTTTGCACGTCGGCCACAGGAAGCCCGAAGCGGTCGAAGAACTCATGCAACTTCTCGTTGTGCAGTCCCCCAAATAGACTAAAGCCGAACATTTGGTACGTACCAGTTCTTCTATTTCGGTATAATCGTTTCCTTTGTCTTTGCCACCGAGAATGAGGACGGTCTTGGTGGTCATGCTTTGTAAAGCATACCAGCAGGAATTGACGTTGGTTGCCTTGGAATCGTTGATGAACTGGATGCCGCGCACTGTCGCCACCTTTTCAAGGCGGTGTTCCACCCCTTTGAAATCGGACAAGGCTTTGCGGATATCTTCTTTGCGGATACCTGCAAGGTTGGCGGAAATGCCGGCAGCCAATGAGTTATACAGGTTGTGGGTGCCATGTAGCGCAAGTTCCTCTTGTTCCATGTTGAAAGCGATAGGTTCGTTGATTTCCACTTCTCCGTCTTCCACATAGGCGATGGCGCCGTCCTCTTTTACGGCGGCGAAAGGATAGGGATGCGCTTTTAAGCCATGCTTTTCCAGCTCTCTGCGGATGATGGGGTCGTCGTTCCAGTAAATGAAAGCGTCTTCCGGTGTCTGGTTCTGCGTGATGCGGAATTTCGCATCTACATATTTCTGCATGCAGTGGTCATATCGGTCCAGATGATCGGGAGTGATATTCATGAGGACAGCGATGTTGGCGCGAAACTTATACATGTTGTCCAACTGGAAGGAACTCAGTTCTATGACATAATAATCATGCTTTTCCATGGCTACTTGCAGGGCAAGGCTGTTGCCGATGTTGCCTGCCAGCCCTACATTCAGTCCCGCACTCTTGAAGATGTGGTAAATGAGCGAGGTGGTGGTAGTCTTGCCGTTAGAACCGGTGATGCAAATCATTTTGGCGTTTGTATAACGTCCGGCAAACTCTATTTCGGAGATGATAGGAATGCCTTTTTCTTTTAATTTTAGAATAAGCGGAGCATCATTGGGGATGCCGGGACTTTTTACCACTTCATCGGCGTTCAGTATCAACTCTTCCGTGTGCTGTCCTTCCTCCCAGGCAATGCCATGCTTGTTCAGCAGTTCCTTGTATTTGTCTTTAATGGCAGACATGTCGGATACGAACGTGTCGAAACCTTTCACCTTGGCGAGTACGGCAGCTCCCGCACCACTCTCGCCAGCTCCTAAAACTACAATTCTACTCATATATTATTATAATTAAGAATGGAGAATGATGAATGAAGAATCGTATTGTTGCGCTGTATCGGTAATTCTTCATTTTTCATTCATAATTCTTCATTGGGTTGTTATCTTATCTTTAACGTTATAATTGTTATTGCTGCCAGTACAATGGTTACGATCCAGAAGCGGACGGTAATCTTTGATTCATGGAACAGCTGCGTCGGTTGTGTAAATACCACTTTGCAACCGGGCTCTATCAGGTTCATGCCGGTACGGAAGTGGTCGTGTATCGGCGTCCGTTTGAAGAGACGCTGTTTTACTCCTTTCCGTTTGCCGGCTTTGTAGTATACCCGTTGCAGAATTACCGACAGGTTCTCTACAAGGAATATACCGCATAGGATAGGTATCAGCAGCTCTTTATGGATGATAATGGCGTATACGGCAATGATGCCGCCGATGGTCAGACTGCCTGTATCGCCCATGAATACCTGTGCCGGGTAGGCGTTGTACCAGAGGAAGCCGATAAGTGCACCGATGAAAGCGCAGATAAAGATTACCAGCTCTTCCGAACCCGGTATGTACATGATGTTCAGGTAACCGGCATATTCGATATGGCTGGATACGTATGCCAGTATGCCCAGTGTCAGACCGATAATGGCGGAGTTGCCCGCTGCCATGCCGTCCATGCCGTCGTTCAGGTTGGCGCCGTTGGAAACGGCGGTTACTACGAATATGGTGACGAGCACAAACAGTATCCAGCCCGCCGTTTGTGCGTGTTCTCCCATGAAAGACACAAGGTCGGCATAGTCCAGGTTGTTGCTCTTGAAAGAAAGGGATGGTAGTCTGTGTAGCCTTGATTTCTTTGGCGGCATGTACTACCTCGATGCCTTGTCCCGGATTTTCCACTTCAATATTCTCACGAATGACAACCTGCGGGCTGAGGTATAGCGTAAGGCCTACAATCAGTCCAAGACCTACCTGACCGATGATTTTGAATTTGCCATGCAGCCCTTCTTTGTCTTTTTTGAATATCTTGATGTAGTCGTCTGCAAATCCCAATGAACCTAACCACACAGTGGTGATAAGCATCAGAATCATATAGATATTATTCAGCTTGCCCAGCAACAGGCAGGGAATCAGAATGGCAAAGATAATGATAACTCCGCCCATGCTCGGTACGCCCACCTTGTTTACTCCGAACGGGTCGATATTGGCATCCCGTTGCGTCTCGGTAATCTGCTTGCGTTTCAGCAGATTAATAAACTTGTCACCCCAGATGCTCGAAATGAGCAATGCCAGGATGATAGCCATCAATGCCCTGAAAGATGTATAGCCGAACATGCCCGCACCGGGGAAGTCGTATTTGTCTAACCATTGGAATAAGTAGTATAACATCTTTTTCAGTTTGAGTTATGAATTAATGAATTTGATGTGTGCGGAAAACAGCATGACATGCTTCTTTGAAATTCATGATTCATGGTTCTCAATTCATAATTTCTTTAATAATTTCTTTATCGTCGAAATGATGCTTCACTCCTTTTATCTCCTGATAGTTTTCATGTCCTTTGCCGGCAATGAGGATGACATCTCCCGGTTGTGCCAGCATATAGGCGGTTTTTATTGCTTCTTTTCTATCGGTAATGCTGATTGTCTTCTGCATATCGTCCTTGTCCAGTCCGGCCAGCATATCATTGATGATGTCCTGCGGTTCTTCAAATCGCGGGTTGTCGGAAGTGATGATGACGCGGTCGCTCAGGCGGGCAGATTCCTTGGCCATGATGGGGCGCTTTCCTTTGTCGCGGTTGCCGCCGGCGCCGACTACGGTAATCACTTTCCCTTTGCCTTCCAGCACATCGTGAATGGCATTCAGCACGTTGACTAAAGCGTCCGGAGTGTGTGCATAGTCCACAATGGCGGTAATGCCCTTCGGAGAGCGGATAGAGTCGAATCTGCCTGCTACAGGGTGCAAAGTGCTGAGGGCAACGAGCACATCTTCTTCTTTCTTTCCCAACAGTACGGCTGCGCCGAATACGGCAAGAAGGTTGGAAGCATTGAACTTGCCGATAAAGCGTACGGCCAGCTCATGGTTGTTGAAGTCGAGTAGCATGCCTTCAAAATGAGACTCCAATACTTTTCCCTTGAAATCGCTGAGGCTTCTCAATGAGTGACGTATATACGCGCGAACGTGTATTTTGAGTCATGACCAAGCCGTTCTTGTCGTCAAGGGTTGGTAAGGCTGAAAGCATTTTTTTCGGCATATCATCGAAGAATTTCTTCTTAGCCTTGAGGTAGTTCTCGACAGTCTTATGGTAATCCAAGTGGTCGCGCGTGAGGTTGGTGAAGATGCCGCCGGCAAACTTCAGCCCGCTGATGCGTTGCTGCGCGATAGAGTGGGAGCTGACTTCCATAAATGCGTATTTGCAACCGGAATCGGCCATTTCGCCCAGCAGGCGGTTAAGGGTAATCGGGTCAGGGGTGGTATGTTCGGTCGGTATGGCCCGGTCGTCAATGTAGTTGCATACGGTGGAAATCAGTCCGACTTTATATCCGAAATGGCGGAATGTATTATATAATAAAAGGTAGCAATGGTTGTTTTACCATTGGTGCCTGTCACGCCCACCAACCCATTTTGAGGTGGATCGCCGTAGAAAGCGGTGGCCACCTTTGCTGCGGCATCTTCGCCGCTGTCTTTCACCTGATGGAGGTGTGATGCCGGCCTTGCTCTTCCGGCAATTCTTCCTCACATACTGCAACAGCCCCTTTATCGATGGCAGCCGGAATATGGCATGCCCGTCGTGGTCTGCGTACCACGCATGGCCATGAACAGTGTCCGGTTCTATCAGGCGGGAATCTATATTCACCCCCGTTATCTCCGTGCTTGTGCTTCTTAATCGGACCGGCTGTATTGTTTGCAACAAATCACTTATCTCTTCCTTGTAATATATGAGGTATATGTCAAATCTTGTTTATTCTCATGTTAACGTGGTGTCAGGGCTATGGTTTGTCGCTTCTATCCGGCTACCGCTTGCTATGGACTGGTTCCTCACCCGTCCTACGCCGTTTAGCCTACTTTCAGTCCCTCTAAAGGTGAGCAGCATCTTCGCTCCCATACCTACCACGCTGGGCACGATTGCCCGAGGCCGGTTCCTGGTCTTGCAGGATGACTGCCGACGGAGCTGCTTGTGTATGCCCCCACTGTTCCTTTTTCTTTTGTCCGGCGAACTGTTTCTGAACGGGCACTTTCAAATCATTCCAGTACCAGGAGCTTCGTTCATCTCGCTTTCACGGGAGGAATCACATTGGTGGTACTGTCTGCTGGCACTGCGTATGTCCCAAAAACGCAGGTCTTTGGCATAAACTCTTTTCTGCTATTTTCCCAAAGATAAACCTCTGCCATCGATCGCCCAGCTTGGTAACCCAGGCTTCTGAATGGAAACGATGCAACTGTATTTGGTGCCTCCTGAGGGGAAATATCCGCAGAAACCCCTCATAATTCACCTGTCCTGACTTATATCCGGCGGCTCCTTGTGAAATCTTGTGCCGTACCCAGTCTCTTGCCTGATACGGAGAATTGCTTGCTGCTGGCGGGTTTTTGCTAGACCTTGCGATACCACTTTCCGAGGATTTCGCGGATCTGTGTCGGGGTATGGTCGGAACATATCTTGGGGATTACTTCCAGGACATTCTTTCACTACCTCACCGTCACTTTACCGCTGCTTTCTACAAATTTGGGGCGTACCATGACTCCGTTGTTGGCTGTATGGCATTGTAGGAAGGTCAGTATGTTTATGGGGAGGTACCTGGGTTTCGTAACCGTGCTGAAAGTCGTTTGGCAAAATAACGCTCTTTAGGCGCTGATGTTGGGTTTCCCTTCACCGGTATTTTGCAGATGACGGCTGGT
>VOFK01000616.1_pt1 | contig 17621 bp, 18 predicted proteins | sample 5384121 | NCBI WGS metagenome assembly VOFK01 (sample SAMN12384730, study PRJNA508395) | human gut metagenome | isolation source: healthy gut J | host: Homo sapiens
CGCAAGAAAGTAAGAAATAAATACTGCTACTACTATAGTTAAACTTTTTATCATTTGTTAAAAATATTGCTGTAAATATATATCCTACTATACTAGAAAAGCACCTTAAAATATAAGCAAAAGAATTAAATCTCCCCATAAAACTTTTTTCTACTATTTTACTAGGTAAATAGGTATTAATTGGATTATTTGCCGCACCACTTAATCCATATACAACTGCAATAACCAAATAATATTTTATATTTGTATCAACAGTAAGTACTAGTAACATACTTATACTTTTTAAAATATAACTTATAAACTTTGTATTTGCTATTCCTATTCTTTTAGATAAAGTTCCAGCTAAGGGCGAAAACAACCCCATTACCAAAAACTGAATCATAAATATAAATATAATCATTGTTATACTTACTCCAGCTTTATATAAAATAACTGGTGTAAAAACTGCATAAATACTATTAGCGAAAGTTTTAAAAAAACTATCATAATATAGCATCCGATAATTTTTATTACTAAAATACTGCATTATGTTTTCTCCTCTATTTTATTATAAGAATAAATTACATCGGATACTAATAGTTGTCAACTATATAATATAGTATAGTATATTAAAAAAATTAGTATTATTACTTTTTAATAACACTAATCCATTTTCTTCTGTACTACATCATAATTAATATCATAATTAACGACAGTCTTTAAATTTGTACTAGCTTTAACATAGACTTTATACTTCACAGTCTTTGCTACTTTATTGTCAAGAGATCCTGTTATATCAAGACTAGAAGCATAATCTCCACTATCATTACCACTATCATCTATATATTTATATAATCCATTTGAATATGAATCAGCGAAATACTTCCAGTTAGTAGATGTTACTCTACTCCATTTTCATTAATAACATCCACTACATTATCTACATATGTAGTAGAAGGCGCTATTTTAGAAAAATCAGGTGTTCCCTTAGACAAAATATAACTTTTGGCATCATCTACAGTTTGGGAATATTTTTCCATCACCAACATACAGTCTGATAATTTATTAAAACCGTTATTAATACAATAATTATTTTCAGGTACCGTTATACTACCTGATAAAATTCCGTTATATATATATTTTGCCGACACACTTGTGGGCATTAAAAAAGAATATAAAAAAAGAAAAAATGGAAATGCCTTTTAAAGCGCAAAAATACCTAGTCTGTCTGTCTGTCTGTCTGTCTGTCTGTCTGTCTGTCTGTCTGTCGTCTGTCTGTCTGTCTGTCTGTCTGTCTGTCTGTCTGTCTGTCTGTCTGTCTGTCTGTCTGTCTGTCTGTCTGTCTGTCTAATGATAAAATTGTCTACAATTCTTGTCAACATATTTCCACCAACTTTTTTCACAAAATAAATTTTTTAAATACTTCCCACGTATCTATTATTTAAGTAATATTAGTTTATCATTTTTATTCAGGAATTAACAGTAAATTACGACTTTTTTCAAAAGAAAATAGACAATGATTACAATTGTCTATTTAAACGTACATATTTTTACATATTTTTGACTACCAGAAACTAAGCTACTACCAAGATAAGCTACATATTTTCCAGATTCTTTATATACTTTAATTCCTTCTGGTTCTTCAAAAATAGAAGTAGATGTTGAATACACTTTTTTATTAAATTTCTCATTACCTAAGAAGTCGTACATAGCAACATATCCCTGAGAATTTTGTGTACCATTTCTATTGCTTTCACCATAATAAACATATACATAATCTCCAGCTATATCAAATCCCTGAAAATCGAGTGGTGTTTTTGGTATGGTAAATGTTGCTAATTTAGGAATATTACCATCTATATAGTCTACTGAACTATTTTTAATATCTGTTAACTTATAGATACTAAAGATTTGACCTGAACTTCCTGTAACTCTAATAATAAATAAGTTATTAGTTGTATCTATTGCCACTTGTTCATTTGAACGAGTCTTATAGAATTTATATATATTATAATATTTAGAGCTTAAAGCTGTTGTACTATAATTTTTACCATTATAAAGTTTAATATCATTTCTACTAACACTACTTCTTGTATCAAATGAAACTGAATTAGAAGTATAAGTACTATTACCATGATAAGCAAGTCTGGTTGGGAAAGCTCCATCTCTTGTTACATCAAAACTAAATTTAGAGTTATCATTATTCCAAGTATAATGTCCTCCCGCTAACCACATATAAGCATCAGACGTATCATTATATTTTTGAATTAGCCCATTCAAACGCTATATTAATACCATGTCCAAAACCATACAAACTCATATTAGAATCACTTCCAGATACTCCCGGTCTTGGATGTTTATTAATAAATAAACTATTAGTATTCATATCTGTACTAGTTGAGTAAAGATTCTGAACAGTAAATATATAATTTTTAGAAATATCAAATCCTTGAATAATCGTTGATGGATGAGCCGAAACAACATATTGTGTATAAAGACTTCTAGTTGCGTTATTAACATTTACATAGTTTTTACCATCATTTTGAACTAATACTTTAATAGTTGCTTTTTTTACTACTATCTTCAGCACTCTTTACAGTAATCACTGCAACTCCTGGGAAGACACCCGTAATTTTACCGGTAGAAGAAACTTTTGCTACACTACTATTAGATGATGAGTAAACGACATTTTTATTAGTTGCATTACTTGGCGAAATGGTAGGTGTAATACTTATACTATTACTCTCTTCAATATTAATAGTTGCACTGTCTTTAGAAAGACTTACACCAGTAACTGGAATACTTTTAATTTCAAATGTCAAAGTAGTATTAAGTGCTGGATTAGCATTTGACGAAACTAAAACTATTGCATTTCCCGCATCAATTCCTTTAACAGTATTATTAGAAACATTAACACTATTTCCATAAACAACACGTGAATCATATGTATCATCACTTACATTAACAGGATACACTTGAGCAACTATTTTAGTAGATGATGATGCTTTAAGTTTTGTATTAGCACTAACTACTCTAATACCTTTAGGTTTAATAACATAAGTACTATTTAATCTCTTATTAATGTAGTATAAATCACTAATATCAATAACTTCATCTACATTATAATCAGCTGCCTTAGCTTCATACTCATTAAAATTAGACTTAGAAAGTAAAACTAATATCAACTTTCCATAGTCATTATAATCAACACTACCATCTCCTGTAATGTCTCCCTTTATAATAACTCTATAATTATCACTACCATAAGTTAATAAATCACCAGTACCCACATAACTACTACTAGACAGTTCACTGTCACTTCTTTTTAACAGTAACACTTTTTATCAAATAAGTTACTCTTCATATTAGAATAACTAGTAGAAGCTTCAACATTAAGCAAATAATTATCCTTAATTTCATAACCATTAAGATCTATAGCTGTAGTACTTGCCGCCATACTATTATTACTAAATTTAGCAACCAATATTGCCAACAGAAATTAAACTTAAATTAACTTTTCCCTTTAGTCCAACTTGACTAAACAATAGGATACCAACTATAACTTCTAAAACTCCTACAATAATAAATAATTTACTGTAGTTACTAGAAGTATCAGGAACACTAACTAGTTCACCATTTTTTCTTAAACTTATATTATAAGTACTACTATTTCCTACTTCATCTATAATAGTAATAACATAATCCCCTGGAGAATTTATAACATCTCCCATTTTATATTCTTGTAAAACACCATTTTTTACTACCTTTATTGTTTTTAACATTCTTATTAAATTCTAACTTTATACTATCATAAACTCCATTATTCATAAACCCTTTAATAGTAGGTTTTTCTTTATCTATATTACTAATATTAATGGTAATATCTTTTTGTAATCCATCAACTGATTCTACTAATATAGTTTCTTTGGTATTAGTCATATAAACTTTAATTAAACTATATTTATCATCTGATAAACTAAATCCTTCTATTTCCTTAAGTTCATGATTCGCTGTAAGTGTTACTACAACATTTTCATTACTTAGTTTTGTGATACTATAATTAACTTTTATATTTAATGGTTCATTCACAAAGTAATATTTAATCTTTACTACTCTAGAATTTCCTAATACATCTTTTACAGTATACTCTTTATCAATATCACTATAAATTATTTTACTTAAACTATGTTTATCTGAAGAAAGTTGAAATCCCTCTAAACTACTTAATTCATTAGGTGATGAAATTATTATCTTCTCTGTCCCATCATTTTGTAATTCGTATGACAAGCTTATATTTAAGTCATTCTTTTTAATACCATCTATATTTAGTGAGATATCTGTACAGTTTCCTGCTACATCACAAAAGCTTTCTTGAAAAGTTCCATTTTCAAAATACACTTTAGATAGTTCTTTTTTATCTACTGAAAGAACAAATCCACTCTTAGCATCCAACTCTTCATTAGCTTTAATAACCGCTTCTACTGAATCTTCACTTTTATCATATGTAACGCTTAATTTTGGCTTTTCTTTATCTATATTTGAAATAACAATAGTTTGTGTCTCACTGTTACCATAGATATCTGTTACTACAACTTTATCACCTGTTGTATTTTCACTATAGCTTTTACTTAAACTATATCCATCACTAGACAAACTAAATCCTGCAAGTGGCAACAATTTAGTACTTGAAGTAATTGTTACTACAACATCTTTATTTGTTGGAAGTGAAGTTGATTTTTTCATTGTAAGTGCCATTGGAGTATGTTTAATTTTAAAGGAAAAACTCTTACTATTTGCTCCATTTATATCAACATTACTAACAGCTCTTGCAATAACACTATATTCTCCTTCTTCCGTAAATGTTATTTTCTTACTACTATCATAATCAATAAAACTAACTCCGTTATTTAAAGAATATTGATATTTTTTTATACCACTTAAAGCTGTTGAAGAATCTATTTGTAATAAAACATCTGACTCTGCTGTTTCTCCATTTTTTATATTAGCACTAATTGTCGGTGCTGTTGGCAAAGTATTATCAAATTTAAATACTTCACTTCTAGCAACAGCGTAATTTCCTGCTTCATCAACTGCATAAATCCACAAATAATAATCTCCACTATAAGAACTCTTACTTATTGTAGTATTATTAGTAAAAGGTGTTGTAAAACTAGATAAATCAGGTTGAACAGTATCAGTTGTCCATTGATATTTAAGACCATTTTCGGCTAGCTTTATATCATTAACAATAACCTCACTACTGTGTGTTTTACTATACTGTAATGAACCATTATTTTTTATATTTATAACAGGACGATCCTTATCAATATTGTTAACATCTATACTACAAGAATTAACATTGCCAGCATAATCTTTTACATAAACACTATATTTTCCATTTTCACTTACCGTTTTTTGATAGTTGTGAGAAAAATTTACTCCATCGAAAGAATAAGCAGCATCACTTAATCCTTTTTCATCATTACCAGTAACCGTTAAAACTAAATTAGTATTGGTATATTTTGAAGTTGAAGAAGTAATAGAACAGCTAGGTGAAATATTATCAAATATATAAGGACCAAATCTATGATAAGTAACATTATCAATTACAAATGTATCATTAAAACTATCTGTACTTTTATTTGAAGCTGTATCAGTTATTGCTTTTACAAACAAATAATATATACCATCTTTTTTAGCGCCTATTGTAAAACTTTCGCCACTTTGATAATTGGTCCACTCACCATCAGTTAACATTGTAGAACTACTAGATAAATAATATTGATAAGTATTGTTAGTATCTAATTCATATGCTCCTTTTAAGGCGTTAATTGTAACGTTTAAACTCTTAGTAGGTAAAGTTTGTGAGTTAGAAATGGCAATCGTTGGAGTTGTAACATTAACAACATAACTACATTCTGCGACATTTCCTACCTTATCTCTAACATAAGCTTTAAATGTTCCATTTGATGAAATACTCTTTTTATTAACATTCGTAAAATTTATATTATCAAATGAATATGGAAGAGTATCTAAACCACTTTGACTGTCACTTCCATTAACTATTAAATTACTTCCATCTGATGTTATGTTACAAGTTGGAGCAGTGTTATCAAAGTAAAATGCTTCACTACGAACTATACTCGTATTTTTCTTTGTATCTTTAGCTAACACCCATAAATACCAATTATTACCCGTAAGTCCTGCTTTAGTAATTGTTTGGTTATTTGTAAAAGTATTTGTAAATGAAGCCTCACTTGGTTTAGTATTACCTTGAACCCATTGATATTTTAAACTACTATTATCCAAGTCACTATCAACAACTGATATAGTTGCACTATGACTTTTAGCATATTCATTAGGATTTTTTACATCAAATGTTACTCTAGGAGCTCCTTCATCTTTTACTAAGACTGTCAAAGAAGCATTTTTTGATGAAACACTACTACCAGCACTACCCAAAATATTACTTAGACTAATTAAAGAATTAACATTATTTACATTACTTTTACTCTTTAAAGTAAAGGTAAAAACTGTAGTATCAGCAGTTAATACCTTGCCATCATTCATAACAATTATATAGTCACCATTATTATTAGTACTAATCTTTCCAACAGCAGAAGATGAACTAGTCAAACTAAAAACATCACTATCATAATCAAGTTTAAAAGATAAAACTCCGATACCTTTATCTCCACTATTAATATTAATATTTAAAAGTTTAACTGTTAAAGTAACACTATCCCCCGCTACTACACTAGGTGAACTAGAAGATAGTTCGGTTATAAATGAGTCTCCACTAGCAAACTTCTTAGACGAATTAACCTTAGATACGCCAAGCTTAATGTTTAAGGAACCTACTCCAATAAATATAAGTCCAAATCCAAACAAAACAAGTAAAATTACTTTTTATATTAAATTTTTTTCAACTTATCTCTTACCATAACCATCCTTCTCCCCTATTATCATTTTACTACAAAAAAGAGAAAAAATAGCACAATTAAAAGTTAAAACAAAAAGTAGCCTTAATAATATTAAAGCTACTTAAATAATAAAACTAATAATTAATTAGAAAAGTGATAATTGATTAGAATTAGGAAGTCCTTCTAATATTCCCATCTCTACCATCTTATCTATTAATGTTTTTGAAACCTTACCGCGTACCTGAACATCTTCAATACTTAAGAAACGATTAATTTCACGTTCTCTTACAATATTTTTAGCTACTGTATCACCAAGTCCATCTATTGCATTAAACGGTGGATATATTTCATTATCACTACCAACTGTCCAAACCGTTGCTTCACTCTTATATAAATCAACATTTAAGAATTTAATTCCCCTAGCTGTTGCTTCCAAGGCCACTTTTAAACTTTCAGCTTGACCATTTTCCTTGTTTGTAGCCTCATATCCTTTAGCCTGAATCTCAAGAATTTTTTGTTTAATAGCGTTATAACCTTTAATCATAGCTTCAACATCTACATCTGTTGCTTTTGAAGAGTACCATGATGCATAAAAATATACAGGCATATGAACTTTATACCAAGCAATCCTAAAGGCACTAATTACATATGCTGCTGCATGGGCCTTAGGGAACATATATTTAATCTTAGCACAAGAATCTATAAACCACTCTGGAATATTAGCGTCTTGCATAGTCTTAACATGACCTTTCCAGGTTTCTGGATCTTTTGAAGCCTTACCTTTACGAACAAACTCCATTATTTTAAAGGCCTTAATTGGTTCTAATCCATTATACATCAAATAAACCATTATATCATCACGACAGCCAATAGTATCCTTAAATGGCACTATGTTATTTTTTATTAACTCTTGGGCATTTCCAAGCCATACATCCGTACCATGAGAAAGTCCTGATATTTTAATAAGCTCGGCAAATGTTGTAGGTTTAGTATCTTCTACTAATTTAATTGTAAAAAGCTGTTCCAAACTCCGGAATACCAAGAGTTCCAGTATTACACATTATTTGTTCAGTTGTTACACCTAATGCCTTAGTAGAAGTAAAAATACTCATTGTTTCTTTATCATCTAAAGGAACTTTCATAATATCAGTTCCTGACTGTAATTGAATTAATCTTAACTGGGTAGGATCAGAATGTCCCAATATATCTAGTTTTAAAACATCTTGATCAATAGCGTGGTAATCAAAGTGGGTAGTTCGCCATTCAGCAGTTGCATCTTCTGCTGGAAACTGGAAAGGTGTAAAATCATATACATCCATATAATCAGGTATAACAACAATTCCTCCTGGATGCTGACCCGTTGTTCTCTTAACTCCAGTACATCCCATAGCTAAACGTTCTACCTCTGCCGTTCTAAGTTCTTTTTTTGATGCTCTTCAGCCCAGCCCTTTACAAATCCAAATGCTGTTTTTTTTCAGCAACCGTACCTATAGTACCGGCACGATAGACATTATCCTCACCAAAAAGGACTTTTTGTATAGGCATGAGCACTAGCTTGGTTTAAATCTGAGAAGTTCAAATCTATATCTGGTACTTTATCAGCATTAAATCCTAAGAAAGTAGCGAACGGCATATCTTGTCCATCTTTTAAAAGTAAAATATTACAATTAGGACACATTTTATCTGGTAAATCAAATCCTGAAGAATAATTTGAACCAAGTGGATTTCCATCATCATCATTAAAGATACTAACCTTACACTTTGAACAACGATAATGTGCTGGAAGTGGATTAACTTCTGTAATTCCCATCATTGTAGCAACAAAGCTTGAACCTACTGAACCACGGGAACCAACCAAGTATCCCTCATCATTAGAGTGTTTAACAAGACGTTGCGCAATCAAATAAATTGGATCAAATCCTCCACCGATAATTCCTCCTAATTTTTTATTAAGTTCTTTTTCCAAATCATCATCTGAAAGACTTTCTTCACTATTTTTCTTAATATATGAACGAACCAAATCCTTAACAGGCGTCAAATCCCTTTAAAATAACTTCATGTAAATTCGCAAAAGACCTTTTTACCATTTCATCATCTGATAAGTTCTCACTACTTAATTTATCTTTAACAGACTTCAAAACAATATCACCATAAAGTTCAGTAGCAATTCTTTCCTCTATATTATATGGTAAATTATCACCATACCAGTCTTTAGCTTTTGTATAAACAAGATCCGTTACTACTCTTGGACAATCCAAATAGCTCTTACCATCATCACTCTTAACTCTTAGAGAGAATGGTATACCTCCAGTATCAATAATAACTTCAATTATCTCAACCATATCACTAATTTTATTAGGATTATCTATAACTATTTTTTTAATAAGTTCTTCATTTTCCAAAAATTTAAAATCTTCAAGCATTTCTTCTGTCGTTCTAAAATGATTAGAAGGAATTTCTTTAATATTATTACGCGCTAAAGGATGTCTTCCTCCACCAGGAACTTTTTGATTAACTATTATTTCTCTAAAATATTTTATCTTCTCTATTAATATGATGAACGTCCCCAGTTGCAACAATTAATTTACCAGCATCATCTGTTACTCTTATAATTTTCATTAAATGATGAGCAAGTTCAAGTTCATTTGCAAAGTCCCCACTTTGAATCAAATGATTATAACACTCTAAAGGTTGTACTTCAACATAATCATAAAAACGAATAATATTAGTTAATTCTTGATCAGCCTTACTACGTGCTTGTAAAAATACTTCACTCTCATAACAGCCACTACCAACAAGTAATCCTTCACGATGTTTTTCAATTTCACTACGTAATATTCTTGGTGTTTTATATAAATATTTTGTATTAGCTAAACTAATAAGTTTAAATAAATTTTTAAGTCCTACTTTATTTTTAGCTAATAAATTAACATGATAACTTTTACCATATTTATGGATTTCATCTTTACTAACTAACTCAGAAAGTTGTCCCATTCTTTCAATATTACGATTATCTAGTTTCTTTAACATTTTATAAAATACTAAGGCTGTTCCTTCAGCATCATAATCACCTCTGTGGTGACTTTCCTCATCCCAAGGTACTTCATATCGTTTTACTAAGGCACTTAAACTGTGTCTTGCATAATTATTATCCATAGTACGTGATAATTCTAAAGTATCTATAACAGTATTAGTAAAAGTTCCAAGATTATATTTTTTATAAGCCATTTCCAAGAACGATACATCGAACTTAGCATTATGCGCTACCATTGGTAAATCTCCAAACCATTCAATAAAAACGTTTTACTGCATTTTTCTTCATTGTCTTTTCCTTCTAACATTTCATCAGTAATACTTGTAACATCAATTATCTTCTGCTCTAACTTAACTCCTGGATTGATTAATTCATCATATCTTTCTAGAATCATTCCATCCTTCATTTTAACCGCACCAATTTCAATAATTGAATCTTTTCCACCAGCATTAAAACCGGTCGTCTCAAAATCGAATACCACATATGTCTGATCAAGCATCACAACATCTTTTGGTCTTACTACAATATCTACACTATCATCTATTAACGTAAGTTCAGTTCCATAAATAGCCTTAAATTTTTCCTCATCACTTTTACCTTTATTATATGATGTAACAGTATTAAAAACATGAGGAAAAGCCTGACAACCATTATGATCAGTAATCGCAATAGCCTTATGTCCCCAGCTAATAGCTTGATTAACTAAAAGAATCTCATCAGCAATCCCATCCATTTGACTCATTTTAGTATGAGCATGCAACTCAACTCTTTTTTCTAAGGCATTATCTTGTCTTACCTGTTTTTCTTTGTCACATAAAACAATATCTCTAGCATTTAAAACTAATTCATCATTACTAAAATGATCACTCTTGACATATCCACGTATTTTATACCATTTTCCTTTTTTAATTCATTACAAATTCTTGCGTATTCATCTTTTTCCCTAGCAAAAACTTTACAATAAATACTATCAGTATAATCTGTTACCTTCAAAAAGTAATAATTTTAAAATCACTTTTAGAAGACTCAAAGTACTCTATACCAAATACTTCTCCCCATATAGTAACATTATTATCCTCTCCTAAAAAAGATTTAATAGAAATAGGCATATCTTCAATCATTATACCAATTACACTATTAGGATCTTTTTTTTCTCTTTTTCTTGAAAACTTAGGTTTAAAATCTTTTTTTAACCTCTTCTGTAGGAGGAGTCTTTTCTTTTTTTAACTCTGCTGCATTAGCCAAACTATCATCAAGGCTCTTTTTAATTTCATCTAAAACAAGATGTTCTTCTCTATATAAAAGACTAATTTCTTCTGTATATCCTAAATTATGATAGATGTGATTAATTTCTTCTAACGCATTTCCTAATTTAGCCTCTTCTACTTTATTATTAGCGATAAGTACTAGCTTATTATTTTCAAGACTTAGTTTATCTTTATATATTTCAAGTACTCTTAATTTGTCTTTCACATGTTCTAATACACTAGGAAAATAAGATAAATATACCTCATTATTTTTATTAACAAACTGATAAATAATTTCTACTTTATTAAAATTAGGAGCAATCAATTCTTTTTTCATATCTAATTCCATAATTAAAGAAGGATCAAACATATCCTCATTTTTAATATAGATATAACACTCCTTTATACTACTCTTAACTTTAATTTTTAAAAGTCTAGCTTTGGTAAAATAATTATAATGGTCCTTCTCAATCTCTAATCTATCAAGTAATATTTTCATTTTTCCATCCATTATAATTACCTCCCCACCATTATAAAACGACTATTTCTTCTTGATTATCAACCTTTATCATATTTTTTTGATTTTTTATACAAAAACTTATAAATTGCTTTAAGTCTATTTTTCTAAGTTGTATTTCATTAGTATAATTTGTAGCATCGAAAACAATACCATCTCTTCTCATATAAGTGGTTAAATCATCTCTATCAATTCCTAAATACATTAAAAAATAAGGATAAATTTGTCTCTTTAACAACTTATTATTACGTCCACCAACTAAATAATGACTCATACCAGTCATTCTCGTTCCAAGTTCATTTAAAATAGCTAGTTCAAGAACAGCTTCTACTATTTGCTGATTTTCTTTTTTCATAGTCTACCATTTCTTTCTTTAAAACTGAAAAGATAATTTCTAGTATATTTTGAATATCAGCCTCTTCCATCTTTTTACCATAAACAATAGTATGTATTTTATTTGTAACATCACTAGACAAATCTATAATATTTAGTTTTTGATTTACTAGTAAAACATAATATGTATCAATATCAAATCTTAATATATTTTTTAACTCTTTATTAAGTTTTGTCTTATATTCATCCCATATTTTGATTATATTCATTTTATATTGTTCTGTTTCTCTATATATATCATCATAACCATCAAATTCCCTCATAATATCATATATTGTATCATCATCAGGAATATAGTTTTTAGGATCTCTAAGAATTATTTCTTTTTCTTTTTGTAAATCTTTATATTCACTACAATAATTTTTCCATACTTTCTGCTTATAATCATTTATCTCTTTACTTATTGATTGATGAAAAAGTAAATACCAGATTAAAACACTTTCATTTATCACAAATTTAAGATTCATACTACCACCACTTTAACAATAACATTGTATCACACATGTCATTAAAATGGCTATATATAAAAGAAAAAATATTTAGATTACTCTAAATACCTTTTACTAAAAAATAAACTAATGCTGCCACTAAGAGAAGTAAAATTATAGTTAAAATTATTTTCACTGCTAATTTTGTTTTTCTATGTTTAACAACATCACTATCTAAATCAATATCAAAGTCTTTATCTGACAAATCCATACTTTTTGTATAAAATGATTTATCCATATTTCTAAATAAGTCACTGCTCTGATTATTTTCTTTTAATTCACTAGCTTTTTTCTCTTCCTCTTCTTCTTTTTCTTTTACTAGTTTTAACTCTTCTTGTTTTAATATATCTGTATCATTTTTTTTCTATTCTTTCCTCTTCATGAACTCCTTCAACCATATCTACTGCTTGAGTAGCCATTAAATCGCTTAATAAATTAACACTTGTCTCTTGATCGATTTCTCCATTTAATGTTTTAGTAGTAATAGTATTAATTAGTTCTCTTATTTCTTCATCACTTGCTCTAACAACTTTATTTCGTTCAGCTCTATATTCTTCTATTTTTTCTGGATCAAGAGACGCTAAAATATTATAATTAGTATTTTTTAATTTTCTTTTTTCTTCCTCTATATCATTTTTTATTCTATTCTTTTTAGCTTGTTCAATAACACTATTGATATCATAAACCTTATTTTCTCTACTACTATATAAGTTATTAAAGTCATCTAATTCTTTTTTTACTTTTGGTTTAGGTACAAAGTCATATTCTTTTATTTTTTGATATCCTTCTCTGGTTCTATAATTTTTACTCGCCGCATCTAACAAAACAGCATTAGTATTTTTTACATCTGTATAAGTTGTGAAAGAAGTATTATCATTAAATGAATCATATAATTTTTGATTTCTATTACTTCTACTCATGTTTTTAATACTTTCATCTTCATATCTTGTCATTCTACTTGGCATAATATCACCTTCCAAAGTGTCTTTATTATAATAATTTTAACATATAATGTTGTTAAAGAGAAGTACTAAAATATCTTTACGATTAACTTTTTTTTTGTTAAAATGAGCTTGGAGGAAAAATAATATGAAAGTTAAAGTAAACGAAGATGCTTGCATCGGTTGTGGAGCTTGTGCTGCTATTGCACCAGAAGTTTTTGAAATTAACGATGAGGGTCTTTCAACAGTTATCGTTGATGAAGTAGCTAAGGAAAATGAAGAAGAAGCAAATGATGCTATCGACTCATGTCCAACAAGTGCTATCGAAAGAAAAGATTAAAGTGACATCTGTCACTTTTTATTATAAAAAAAAAAGAGAATAACTACTTATTCTCTAACTATTTCTTATTTGATTTATATAACTATTAATTTTAGAAACCCAAGTATTACTTTGAGCATATCTTGGTCCAATAGATTCTACTGTAGTTAATCCTTTAGCATAGAAATTATTATATAAGTTATCAATAGCACCTTTAATTCCTTCATCTATTGTACTATATCCCTTATAGCCACCACTACAATTAGGGCTTCCCTTTTGTCCAGCAACATTATTACAGCTACGGACCAAAGCACTACACTTCCATTTGCAACCAGTTTCATGAAGCATTATAGCTGTTACCAAATATGGACTTACTCCCTTAGAAAGAGAATATGTAGCAATAAGTTCACCTTTTCCAGCAAGCAAATCTTTTCCCAAGCTTCTATTAAGCTTATCAGTTAACTCTTCTAAAGTAAGACCATCAAAAACCTCAGCCCTTAAAGTCTTAGCTTCCGCTATTTCTCTATCCTCAGCAACGATAACAGATGTATTTTGAACATTACTATTTACTAAATTATTATTTAAAGACACACTTGTCTTTGTAGATGCTGCCATCATTTTTGTATTAACTGAACTAGATAAAATATTTTTATCAAGCTTAATTTCTGTATTACTATTTAACATTACCATTGCTACTAAAATCATCGCAAATCCCAAAGTTGAACATACTGCAGCAACATAATTACTTTTTTTCATTTTTCACCTCAAACTTATTAAAAATAAGTATAGCACAATAATAACATAAACACCTAAAGTTGTCAAGTTGTGTAAAGATATGCCACATAATATACCATTATTGCAAATTTCTATTTTACTCCAACACTAATGTAATTTAAATGTTTTAAAAGACTTTCTCTTTATTAAATATAATATTATTAATAAATAAATCATGGTAACAACAACCATTACAAATGTTAGTAAATAAAGTGAAACTTTTAACTCTACTAAATCATAAGTAATATCACGCTCACTAATAAATTACTAACTACCAAACGCATATCTTTAATCTTTGACTCCCTATCATATGGTTGAACTAAATAATAAATAGATAAATGATAAAAGGGTAAATATAATAGATGAACTTATTAAAATAATCAATACATATATTAGTTCCAAAAAATTCATTCCTAAATAAATTTTAAAAATAACATCTATAAAAATACCTAATATCAATATAGGAAATAAATTTAAAAGAATAAGACTTTTAAGTCTTTTCTTTAAATAAAGAAAAAACACTTTCACTTTTACGATAAAAATCATATTCCAAAAGACTCCTATCACAATTAATAAACATAATCTGAGTAATTTGTGATGTCTTATTTAATGAAAATATTATTAAAAATACTAGCATAAAGTATCTCATAAATAATTTTGCGAAACTATATCCAAGTCTTTTATCAACAAAAGATATCAAACATACTAAAATACCAATACCAAATATAACTACTACCTCTCTAAGAATGGGCCTCTTTAATATAAAACTATGTCGTCTTATAAAAATATCATTTAAATAACGATAAAGGATTATTAGTTATCATTTTATTAGTTTTCACATAATAATTGCCTTTTTTTAATTTCAATTAATTCATCCCTTGTAAAACTACTACCATCAGAGTATAAATAACTATTCAAACCATTAATCATTTTATACATCAATTTATAATCTTTTACTTTAAACATATATAAAATACTTAAAATAGCGAGCAAACAAAATAAAATATCAAGGAAAAATATTTTCATATTGCTTATATTAATTTCATTTTTGAGAAAATAAACTAACAATATAGTAAATAATCCTAACAAAATAAAATATAAAAAGCTATTATTTAAGAGTGTATCGTTTCTTTTTTTATAATAGAGTAAATTAACCCCTTCTCCCACCAGTATCGTAAAGAAGAAGAAAATCATCATAAGAATAATAGTTATAATCTTAAAGTTTAACAGTGAATTTAAAAGTAAAAAAGAAATTAGTAAAAGAAAAGAATCACTTATTGAATTAAGTAATATATCACATATTATATACTCTTTTTGCATCGATTCCAAATAAAATAATACTTTGATATTTTTTCTTACTAGTCTTTAATATTCTAGCTTTAACTAATCCCCTAATAGTGTTAAAAAAATAAACACCACGACAAAGTAATTAGTCTGATAATTCTTACAAAGAATCTTCACTAATAAATAAATAATATATAAATAAAATCCCTTGATAATAACTTTACCCAACATATCTAGAAATATTTGAAGTAAAAGTAATACTTTTTTTATGTTAGAAGAAATATTATTTTTCTTTATTAAACCCACTTTTCTTAAACGATATAATAGTGAATTTACCCCAGAATAAGATTCTATCTTCATAGTTATAAAAAAATTAGTTAACATTTTCACACTCTAATGACTGAATAATTTTTTTCTTATATTCATTATCATTTAAATCTTTCTTTTCTATCAAATTAAATTTACCATCTTTAAGTATTATTATTTCATCACATAGTTCTATAGTTATTTCTAATATATGAGTAGTTATCACTATTATCTTATTCTTTTTAATTTCTCTTAATAATTTTTTCATTTGTTCCTGTACTAAAATATCAAGTGAAGTAAAAGGTTCATCCAATAATAAGACTTTTTTATCACTAATTATATTTACTAGTGTTTGTATTTTACTTTTCATTCCCGTTGAGTATTCCTTCATAATTTTATCTTGATCCTCTAAAGAAATATTAACCATTTCAAAGTATTCAGAAACACTTTTCATATTTTTTATCTTTTTTTTATTTATCTCTAAATAAAATTCTAAAAATTCTCTTCCTGTCAAAAATAATGGTACATTAGGGTAGTTGGTACTAATGAAACATCACTTTCTAATATCTTATTTTTATCTAATAAAACCTCTCCACAATCACTTTTTATATTTTGATCTAATATATTAAAAAAAGTAGTTTTGCCTGCTCCATTTTTACCTATAATTCCATAAATCTTATTATCTTTAAATGTAAAATTTATATTATCTAAGATAATTCTATTATTATATTTTTTGGTTAAGTCTTTTATCTCCAACATAAAAATTATCACTCCACAGCATCAATTATATCACATATTTCAAAATGATGTGTTATACTTATAGAAGTTGGTGGTATTGTGAAAAGTAAATCAAAATTAATTTTAAATATATTAACTATCATAGGAATTGTAGCTGTAATCTTTTTTGTTTATTTTGCAGTTAAAGAAAGGTGGTTTTTAGATAATGAAATTTTACTAACAAAAATTAAATCTTTCGGATTACTAGCCCCTCTTTGTTTTATTCTTATTCAAATGGTTCAAGTCGTCTTACCAGTTATACCAGGGGGAGCCAGTTGTCTAGTTGGTGTAATGGCATTCGGTGCTGTTGGAGGTTTTATTTATAATTATGTTGGTCTTGTTCTAGGATCAATCTGTAGTTTTTCTTCTTTCAAGAAAATTTGGAATGAGTATCATTAATAAATTATTTAAAGAAAAGGATATAAAAAAGGCCCTTGATAAAATAAATAATAGCAAATATGATTTAATTTTCTTTTTAATAATACTTCTTCCTGGATTACCAGATGACCTATTTTGTTATATTTCAGGAATTACTAAAATGAGTTTAAAAAAGTTTACCCCTAATTATTCTAATAGGTAAACCATTAACACTTCTTGTATATAGTATATGTTTTTCAGTTTTTTCCCATTATATTTGGA
>VOFK01000934.1_pt1 | contig 17562 bp, 29 predicted proteins | sample 5384121 | NCBI WGS metagenome assembly VOFK01 (sample SAMN12384730, study PRJNA508395) | human gut metagenome | isolation source: healthy gut J | host: Homo sapiens
AAAACGCCCGTTCAGAACATGATCTACCGTCAGCTTCGGCGCCGCCGCAGATAGCGGTTCTCGTTTCCGAAACCCGACCTCCGGCGTTACCAAGGTTCCAACGCACAGAAACGCCAAAACATAGCACAGAGGTGATGATCAAAATCCAACTTCTTTTTTTTTCATGTTCATGTTCATGTTCATCTACCTCCTCTAAAAAAATTGAAATACAGGAACGGATTATAGGATCCGCTCACTAAAAAATGCAATCGACAGGGCGAACACCGCCAGCAAAACCGCCGATTCCAGCCCGCCCAGCAAAGCCTCGCCGCCTCGCATCGCCGTAAGCCGCGCGACACGTTTGCATACGCATTTGACCAGCGGCGTGGAGCCGATCGCGCAAAAAAAATCAGCAGCCAAACGCGGCTCGTTGCCAGATACAGGAAGTTCTCATCCACCAACGCAGCGCACCGCCGAACATAATGCGCGATATACGTCGCCATGCGCGAAAAACTGTCAGTCCAAAAGATGACCCAGCCGAGCACGATCAAAATCAGACTGTAAACATGCCCGACGAATGCCGGACATTTGTCCAGCGCCCGCAGCAGCCATAATTTCTCAATAATCAAAATCACGCCGAAATACACGCCCCATGACCACAAAGTTCCAGCTCGCGCCATGCCAAAAGTCCGGTCAGCGCCCAAACGATTGCGATATTGAGGAGCTGCCGCGCGAGTCCCTTTGCGGTTGCCGCCCAGCGGCACATAGACATATTCCTTGAACCACGAGTCAACGACATGTGCCAACGCCGCCAGAACTCGGTAATGCTGCGAGAAATGTACGGATAGTTGAAGTTTTCCAGATAATCAAAACCGAAGATCTTGCCCAGCCCGATTGCCATATCCGAATAACCAGAAAATCAAAATAGATTTGAACGTGAACGCCAGCGCACCGAGCCACGCCGTCGCGAAGCTGATCTGTTCTGAGATCCATCGCTGTAATCATTCCAGATGACATAAACCTGGTTCGCCAGCAGCACCTTCTGCCAAAGCCGATGATAAAGCGACGAATGCCCTCCGCGATCTGCTCATTCGTCTTTACGTCCGACCAGCATCAATCAAGAACGCCGCTGACATGCTGCGCCTCCAGCTGAGCGAGAAGTCCACCCCGTCCGCCGACAAGTACGCCTTCAAGCGCTTCGTGACCATGGCAGGCACGATTGCGGAGAGCGAAAAGCCGACCCGCGCCGACATCATCAGCAAGATCGCGGACGCCTCTCAGGCGCTCGATGATGCGCTTCGTCCCGGACGACAACCGCTATCTGTACCTGACCAGCGAAATGTACAAGCTGGTGTGCACCTCGGACGAGTTTGCCGGTGTGGACGTGCTGGCGCGTCAGTCCATCGCCAAGGGCGTGTGCGGCGAGGTATTCGGCATGAATGTCGTGCGCGTGCCGAAGAGCTATCTGCCGGAGGACGTGTACTTCCTAGTTGCGCACAAGGACGCGGTGCTCATGCCGTACAAGATCGCGGACGCGAAGGTGCATGAGGACCCGGTCGGCGTATCCGGCGCACTCATCGAGGGCCGCCACTACTATGACGCCTATGTTCTCGGCGCAAAGTGCGGCGGCGTGTACGCGCTCGTCGCGACCGGCATGGTCTGCTGCCGCGCCGACTGTCATCCGGCGGCAGGATCACCGGCTCGGGCAGCATCCGCTACACGCTCGACGGCTCGGATCCGCGCTACTCCGACTCCGCGAAGGACTACGTTGCGGGTACTTCGCTGACCGCCGAGACCGGCTGCAAGATCCGTGCGGTCATGACCGAGAGCGGCAGTACCCGTCCGTCGCTGTCGCGGAGGGCTGAGCCGGCTGTGAAAACGGAGAGCGGGAGTTCTTTTCCGCTCTCCGCCCTTTTCCCAATCCTTGAAGGAGGTAATTTTTATGACCGGAACCGAATGCTGCCGTGCAGCGATGACGATTATGGGCGCGGGCGCGGACAGCAGCGAATACTACGCGCAGTTCGCCCTCGGCGCGCTAAATCAGCTGATCGCAAACAGCCTGCGCGAGATCAACGCAGAGCGCGTTCAGCAGGGCGAAAGTGCCTTTTTCCGTGCCGCCGCGCATGGAGGCGCTCGAGGACGAGCTCCCGGCGCCCGAATGGCTCGGACGCGAGTGCCTGCCCTACGGTCTCGCGGCGCTGCTGTGCGCGGATGACGACAAGGCGAAGTTCAACTGGGCGGCGGATGAATACGCGGAGCGTCTGCTGCTGCCCGGCCCAGTTCACCGCCGTACAGGAGATGGTCTGATGCGCGGATACCGATTTCCCTCGACCGAAACCGAGCACCAGACTGTCATCAGCCGCTTCGGCGGCGCGGACTTCCGCTCCCCATCCGAACAAGGTCTCGCTGACGCGCTCCCCCGACCTGCAGAATCTGGTGTGCGACCGGAACGACTTTCTCGTCAAGCGCACCGGCTGGCAGGTACAGCAGCGGTATGACGCACCCGTCTACGGTATTTTCTCCGCTCCCGACGGTGCAGGCGCGTTCATCCACACCGGTGCAGACCTGTATTTCCGGGCGGAGAACGGGCAGCAGACCGTGCTCTGCCGCGACATGAACGGCGCGTTCTCGCAGGCGTTTACCATGAACGGCGTGCTTTATCTGCTCGACAGGGGCGCGCTTCCGCGCAGTCCGCCGCGGCGAGGGCGGCGCATGGGAGGCTGTCCGCGTGCAGAGCATCGCCTATGTGCCGACGACCACCGTTTCCGCCCCTCCCGCGGGCGGCGGCGCAAGTCTCGAGGCGGTCAATCTGCTGACCGGGAAGCGCATCAATACCTTTGTCGGAGACGGAAAAAGCACGGAATTTCATCTGGATGCGCGAGCTTGACCGCGTGCCGCTCACCGCTGCGGTCGACGGCACTCAGGTGGCCATCGCGTCCGTCGATTACGATGCCGGTACGGTCGCGCTCGCCTCCGCCCCGGCTGACGGACAGGGACGCGACAACGTCAGCATTGCCTTCAGCAAGACAACCGTTCCGGGCGCGGCGGACACCATCAACAAATGCCGCATCGCCGGTCTTTACGGCGGCAAGAACGACACGCGCGTTTTCCTTGCAGGCAATCCTGACGAGCCGCACTGCGACTGGCAGAGCGGACTTTACGATCCCACCTATTTCCCCGATACCGGCTTTGCGCGCATGGGCACCGAGGCGAGCGCCATCGCGGGATACCTCAAGCAGTACGAAAGCCAGATCATTGTCAAGACCGGCGGTGCACAGGAGGCGACGAGCTTCGCGCGCACCTTCGTCATGACCGAGGACGGCACATCCTACTTCACCCTGCGGCAGGGCGCACACGGCGGCGGGCGCTGTCGCGCCGCGCACCTTCGCCATGCTGAACGATGTGCCGCTGTTCCTGTCCGCGCAGGGCGTGATGGGCGTTTACGGCACGGCGGTCGCGGAGCAGAACACCATCCGTTCGATCTCGGAAGCCGTCCGCCCGCGCCTTGTACAGGAAAAGGCGATGGAAAACGCCTGTGCGGTGGTATTCGAGGGGCGCTACTACCTCGCGCTGGGCGGAAAACGTCTACATCGCGGACGGCCATCTGAACGAGGAGGACGGCTATCCGGCGTGGTTCTTCTGGACGAATGTCCCGGCACAGTGCCTCGCGGTGCTCGGCGGCCGTCTGTGGTTCGGGACTAACGACGGCAGGCTGTGCCGCTTTTCGCTTCCCGGGGATGCAGACGCCTACACGGATGACGGCGAGGCGATCGACGCCTACTGGTGCACGCCGACGCTCTCGCTCTCCGACTGGACGCGGTACAAGACAATCCGCGACATCATCCCGACACTCATGCCGTACACGCGCTCGAGCGCAGCGCTCTGCTTTACGGATGAGGGCGGCGAAACCTTCCGCATTTCGCGAAATCTCGACCTTTTCGCCTTTCGCGGCTGGGATTTCGCGCGGCTGTCCTTCCGCTGCATGCCGGGCGCGGTCAGCTGGCGCAGCCGACGACGCCGTCATCACCGGCCGCTGTTCACCCTGCGCATCGGCAACGACCGCACGGGCGAGCCGTTCGGACTGCTCGCGCTCACGCTGCGATGGACGGAAAACGGGAGCATCTGAGGCATCACCGCACAATGAAAGCTGCGGCGCTTTGCGGTATTGCCTCAAGGAAAAGGAGTAAACTATGGCCAAAATTACCGCGATAACTTCGACTATTCGAAGCCATCGCCAACTCGACGAGCAAGGCCGAACGCGACCGCCTGCTCGCCGAGCGACAGAACAAGATCCACGCAGAGGGTCTGACCGGCAGGGTCGCGGACAACAGCGCGGTTTCGACCTGGACAAAGGGTTACCGCCCGTACTATGTCGCGTCCGCCTCCTCTGCCTCCAAAGCGGCGCAGGAGAACGCCGAGCGCGTCAGCTCGCTGTATGATGCGGCCGAAAAGGCGCGTCTCGAGCGCTTCGAGGCCGCGCGGACCCGCATCCGCCAGCAGCTCGATGCAAATCTCTCCTCCATCGACAGCGACTACGCCTCTGCGGTGCGTCAGGCCGGCATCAGCGCCCGTCAGTCCGCGCTGCGCAACGAGGAAAAGCTCGCGCTGCTCGGTCTGAACATGGGCGCAAAGACCGGTGCCGCGACAAGCGGCATGGCGGAAAGCAGCCGCATCGCGGTCGACAACCAGTACCGCGGTGATCTGAATTCGCTCTCTCAGAGCCGCCTCGCCGCCCGTTCCGCCGCCGAGACCGCCGCGGCGGCCAGTGAAGCGAGCGCACAGAGCGGCTACGAGAGCGCCGCGGAAAGCGCTGCCCTGTCGCAGGCGCAGACCCTGCTCAGCCAGTATAACGCCGAGCGCGATTACAGCCTGTCCATGGCCGGTCTCACCGGTTTTCTCGACGGCACGCCGACGCTCGCCTACCGGAATTATGAGCTGAACGCCGAAAACGCCCGCGTCGAGCAGAACGCCGCCCTCACAAGGCTGCGCAATGCCGCCGAAGCGGAGGCATATGAGCGCGCGCTCGCGCGCTGGAAGACCACCGGCTATGTGCAGAAGGCGGATGCAGCTGTGCTCGGTGTCCCGGCCGGCACGCCGACCGCAGACGTCAGCTATAAAAACGCAAGTCTCGCCCTCCAGAGATGGAAGGCCGGTTATTCCGGCTGAAAACAGCCCTCCGCACAGTGCGATACTGTGCGGAGGGCTGTTTTGGAAATAGAAATGAAATGATAAATTGCTTTGTCTCGGACAGGCAATTTTATTGTCCGCATCTTATCACAAACCGTATCAGCCGTCAACCGCATTTTATGGCAATTCGGCTCCGGCAGGCAGAATGAGAATTTTTTATCTCCATTTTCTGCATCCTCCTTCACCATTTTTCTCTTCGTTTATTCCGCACACTGACCCTGTATCCTGAAAAATCCGACCTTTTCCGACCCTTAGCAACAACCATTTCACAAGGGCACCCCGGGAGAAAAATAATTTTTTCTCACAGGAATATTCTCGTTATTTTTACCAAGTATCAGAAAAAGCAGGACGCCTCCGATAAAGAGACGTCCTGCTTTTTTATCATTTTTACAAGCTGTAAAAATTACTTGTTCTTGAGGTTGAAGAAAGCCTTCTTGCCGAGGAACTGTGCAACGTCCTCGCCCAGCTCTTCCTCGATGCGGAGCAGCTGTTGTACTTGGCAACGCGGTCAGTACGGCAAGGAGCGCCGGTCTTGATCTGGCCTGCATTCAGGGCAACAGCGATGTCAGCGATGGTAGCGTCCTCGGTCTCGCCGGAGCGGTGAGAAACGACAGCGGTGTAGCCTGCGCGGTTAGCCATCTGGATAGCGTCCAGGGTCTCGGTCAGAGAGCCGATCTGGTTGACCTTGATCAGGATGGAGTTAGCAACGCCCAGCTCGATGCCCTTGGACAGACGAGCGGTGTTGGTAACGAACAGGTCGTCGCCGACCAGCTGGATCTTGTTGCCCAGCGCCTTGGTCAGCATGGCCCAGCCTTCCCAGTCGTCCTCGCCATGCCGTCCTCCAGGGAGATGATGGGGTAGGTGTCGGCGAACTTCTTCCACATGTTCACCAGCTGCTTCTGGGTCAGCTTCTTGCCGGACTTGGGCTGGATATAAATCTTCTGCTCCTCGTCCCACCACTCGGAGGAGGCGGCGTCAATGGCGATCTTAAAGTCCTCGCCGGGCTTGTATCCGGCCTCGCTGATGGCCTGGACGATGACCTTCAGGGCGTCCTCGTCCTTGTTCAGGTTGGGGGCGTAGCCGCCCTCGTCGCCCACGCCGGCAGCGGGGGTGCCGTTCTCCTTGAGGGCGGTCTTGAGCTGATGGAATACCTCTGCACAGCGGCGCAGAGCCTCGCGGAAGGACGGAGCGGAAACCGGCATGATCATGAACTCCTGAATCTCAACGTTGTTGGTAGCGTGTGCGCCGCCGTTGAGGATGTTCATCATCGGCATCGGCAGGGTCTTGGCGTTGCAGCCGCCGATGTAGTTGTAAAGCGGCAGGGACAGAGCCTCTGCAGCAGCCTTGGCAACAGCCAGGGATACGCCGAGGATAGCGTTTGCGCCGAACTTGGTCTTGTTCGGGGTGCCGTCAGCCTCGATCATAGCCTTGTCGATTGCCTGCTGGTCGAGAGCGTTCATGCCGATAACGACCTCAGCGATCTCGCCGTTGACAGCGTCAACAGCCTTCAGAACGCCCCTTGCCCTTATAGCGGCCCTTGTCCCCGTCCCGCAGCTCACAGGCCTCGTAAATACCGGTGGAGGCGCCGGACGGAACAGCAGCAGCGCGGCATGTATGCGCCGGTGTCGCCCTCAACGTAAACCTCAACCTCTACGGTCGGGTTGCCACGGAGTCCATGATCTCGCGGCCGATTACATCAACAATTTCAATGTAGCCCTTCATAATTCTTACTCCTTTTTTATATTAAAATAAATGGTTGGCATTCAAACAGCAGAAATACCGGAAGCAGCATTTCCGCTGTGCGCACGCGCGCGGGTTATCCGAAAAAGTTTCCTCAGAACTTTTCGGTATCCAGGGGGATTTACTTTTTACCAGCAGGCTGTGGCCCGTCATCTCGGCCGGCTGCGGCAGGCCCATCATGTCGAGCATGGTGGGAGCCAGATCCGCCAGAACGCCGCCGTCCGCCAGCTTGCCCCCTCGTGGCCGACCATAACGAGCGGCACGGGGTTGGTGGAGTGAGCGGTGAACAGGGGGTAACGCCATCTGCGTCGAGCATCTGGTCAACGTTGCCGTGGTCGGCGGTGATCAGGCACTGACCGCCCATCTTGAGGATGGCGTCAACGACCTTGCCTACGCCGTCATCGGTAGCCTCGATAGCCTTGACTGCAGCCTCGAATACGCCAGTGTGACCTACCATATCGCAGTTTGCGAAGTTGAGGATAACAACGTCGTACTTGCCGGACAGGATGCGCTTTACGCACTCCCTCGGTAACGGCAGGCTCGCTCATCTCCGGCTGAAGGTCGTAAGTTGCGACCTTGGGAGACGGGAACCAGAGCACGATCCTCGCCCTCATACTGCTTCTCCACGCCGCCGTTAAAGAAGAAGGTCACGTGAGCGTATTTTTCGGTCTCGGCAATGCGAAGCTGGGTCATGCCCTGCTCGGAGATATACTCGCCGAAGGTGTTCTTTGAGGCTCTGCGGCTTGAAGGCGATTTCCACGCCCGGAATAGTAGCATCATACTGCGTCATGCAGACGTAGTGGATCTTAGGCTGTACGCGCTCAAAGCCGGTGAATTCCGGATCAACGAATGCACGGGTGATCTCACGTGCGCGGTCGGGGCGGAAGTTTGCGAAGATGATCGCGTCGTCGTCCTTGACGGTCGCGCCCTCGGTAACGATAACCGGAACAACGAACTGTCGGTAACGCCTGCGGCGTAGGACTTCTCCATCGCCTCATGCGCGGAAGCGGCGTGCTCGCCCTCGCCGAGCGCGATCGCCTTAGGTATGCCTTTCTACGCGGTCCCAGCGGTTGTCGCGATCCATCGCGTAGTAGCGGCCGGATACGGTCGCGATGCAGCCGACCCTCGACGGCGTCGATCTTGGCCTGCAGGCGGTCGATATACTCGATGCCGGACTGCGGCGGCGTGTCGCGGCCGTCCATGAAGCAGTGGAAGCATACCTTGCGCAGACCGTTGCGGCGCGCGAGCTCGAGCAGCGCAAACATGTGGTCAATGTGGGAATGCACACCGCCGTCAGACAGCAGACCGAAAATGTGCAGGGTGGAACCAAACCACTTGCACTGGTTGATCGCGCTCATAAGAGCCGGATTCTCGAAGAAATCGCCGTCCTGGATGGCCTTGGTGATGCGGGTCAGCTCCTGATATACAATGCGGCCTGCACCGATGTTGGTGTGGCCAACCTCGGAGTTGCCCATCTGGCCGTCCGGCAGACCAACGTCCAGACCGGATGCACCGATATAGGTGAGCGGATTTTCAGAGAAGATCCGGTCGAGATTCGGCTTGTTTGCGGCCTCAATGGCGTTGCCCTTGGTCTCCGCGCGGTGGCCGAAGCCGTCCATGATGATCAGAGCGGTCGGCTTCTTCGGGCCTTCCGCCTTCTTTGGCAGTGCTCCTGCGGGTCGAGGTCTTTTTTCGGCCGTCGTCTTTGCGGCGGGCTTGCGGCCGCGCTTGGCTGCCGGCTTTGCTGCGCCCTCTGCCTCAGCCTTGGTCTTGCGGCTGCGCTTGGCTTGGCCGGCTCTTGACAACGACCGGATCCGCCAGAACGTTTACCGGTACAGCCTTTTCTGCTGCGTCGGAAGCGCCCGGCGCGGTGGTCTTTTTAATCATTCTAAAAAACTCCTTTTCAGAAGTAAAACGGATAAAAGGGGACAACGATCACCTGTGTCCCCCCTCTTCGCAAATTAGCGCGAGGGGAGCTTTTCCCGTTACCCGTATCGCTTTAATTACTGATTAGCTGCTTCTACGATAGTAGCGAAGTCTGCGCTCTTCAGAGATGCACCGCCGATGAGGCCGCCGTCAACGTCCGGCTGAGCCAGCAGCTCGGAAGCGTTCTTAGCGTTCATGGAGCCGCCGTACTGGATGGTGATGCCGCGGGCAGCGCGTGCGCCGTACTTCTCGCGCAGGCAGTCACGGATAGCGGAGCAAACCTCGTTAGCCTGCTCTGCGGTAGCGGTCTTGCCGGTACCGATTGCCCAGATCGGCTCGTAAGCGATGACAACCTTCTTGATGTCCTCAACAGCTACGTTCTGCAGAGCGATCTTGATCTGCTTGCGGATAACTTCCATGGTAACGTCCTGCTCGCGCTCGGTCAGAGACTCGCCTACGCACAGGATCGGGCGCAGGCCGTTCTCGAGAGCGACCTGAACCTTCTTGCCGCATGCCTCGTCGGTCTCGTTGAAGTACTGACGGCGCTCGGAGTGGCCGATGATAACGTACTTGACGCCCAGCTCCTTGAGCATGTCAGCGGAGATCTCGCCGGTGAATGCGCCGGACTTCTCGAAGTGCATGTTCTCAGCGCCGATTGCAATCTTGGAGCCCTTAGCAGCCTTTACAGCAGCCTGGATATCGGTGAACGGTACGCAAAGAACCATCTCGCACCACCTTGGTCTTGGAGAGGAGCGGCTTCATCTCCTCGATCAGAGCCTTTGCCTCTGCCGGAGTCTTGTTCATCTTCCAGTTACCGGCGATAATGGTCTTACGATATCTGCGATTCATGTTGGTTTTACCCCTTTCAAAAATTCAGACGATTTTTCTTGTTCGTCCTTATCCTTTATGTATTTATACGGAGCGCGGCGTTCGCGCGCCCCGGTATAAAGCGTTTATTACTTATTGAGCAGGCACGCGATGCCCGGCAGCTCCAACCCTCGAGGAACTCCAGAAGCGCCGCCGCCGGTGGAGATGTGGGTCATCTTATCAGCAAAGCCCAGCTTCTCGCAGGCTGCTGCGGAGTCGCCGCCGCCGACGATAGTGGTAGCGGAGGAGTCAGCCAGTGCCTGTGCCATGGCAATGGTGCCCCCTTGGCGAAGGGTGGGATTCTCGAAAACGCCCATAGGACCGTTCCAGACAACAGTCTTGGCGGACTTTACAGCGTCGGCAAAGAGCTCGCGCGTCTTTTTCGCCGATGTCCATGCCCTCCATGTCGGCAGGAATTGCATCGACGGAGACGGTCTTGACGTCGATAGCTGCGTTGATGGGGTTCGGGAACGAAGCGGCAACAACGGTATCGACCGGCAGGAGCAGCTTGACGCCCTTGGTCTCAGCCTTGTTCATCATGTCCTTGCAGTAGTCAACCTTTTCTGCATCAAACAGAGACTTGCCGATGCCGTAGCCCTTGGCTGCGAGGAACGTGTATGCCATGCCGCCGCCGATAATGATGGTATCGCACTTGTCGATCAGGTTCTCGATAACGGCCAGCTTGTCGGAGACCTTGGCGCCGCCCAGGATTGCAACGAACGGACGAGCCGGATCGCTCAGGGCCTTGCCCATGATAGAGATCTCCTTCTTGATGAGGAAGCCGCATACTGCCGGCAGGTAATCTGCGATGCCTGCGGTGGAAGCGTGTGCGCGGTGTGCGGTGCCGAAGGCGTCGTTGACGTAGATCTCAGCCATGTCGGCCATAGCCTTTGCCAGAGCTGCGTCATTCTTGGTCTCGCCCTTCTCGAAACGAACGTTCTCGAGCAGGACAGCGTGGCCCGGCTGAACCTCGGAAGCCAGCTTCTTTGCGTCCTCGCCTACAACGTCCTTTGCGAGCTTGACCTCCTGACCGAACAGCTCGGACAGGCGCTTTGCAACCGGAGCCAGCGAGTACTTCATGTTGACCTTCGCCCTTCGGGCGGCCCAGATGAGAGCACAGGATGACTGCTGCGTTGTGGCTCAGCAGGTAGTTGATGGTCTCGAGAGATGCGCGGATGCGCTTGTCGTCGGTAATGTTGCCGTTCTCGTCCTGCGGAACATTGAAGTCGCAGCGAACGATAACCTTCTTGCCGGAAACGTCGATATCCTCGACGCTCTTCTTGTTGTACTGCATAGTATATCCCTCTCCTTAGTGAAAAGTCTGTAATACAGCTGATAATATTGTATTATCCCAAATAACGAAATTTCTTAACGAAAGAATTCCGTTTCCACTACAAAATTATACTCGTAATCCGCCCTGTTCGCAAGCAAATTTTGAGAAAAACCTCACCTTTCGGCAACGTTTTTAGAGGATTTTTGCGTTTTTGCGCCGAAAAACCGGAAAATATTCTACATTTTTCACAATTTTCTTTACTCGCGCGGCGCGCCGTAGTACGCAACAGCGATGGCGAGCGGGCCGGTATTGCTCAGAACGGACGGGCCGATCGCACAGCGGACGACGTCCTTGAAGCCGATCTCCTCGCGCATGCGCTTTTCGACCTCGGCCAGACGCTCCTCGGGCACATCGCCGTAGAGCAGGATGCCGGTCTGCTTTTTCCGGCTGCTGCACGCGGGCGGCGACCTTTTTGCAGATGCCTGCCGCGAGCGCCTTTTCGCCGCGCGCACCTTTGTCGCAGACCTTGACCGCGCCGTCGTAGACAAAGCTGATCGGCTTGAGGCCGAGCGCCGCGCCGACAGAACGCCGCGCCGCCCGAAATACGGCCGGATTTCTTGAGATATTTGAGCGTGTACACGCCGAATACGCCTCGACGCGGCTCAGCCGGCTGCGGATGACGCTCGTGATCGCCTCAAAGCTTTCGCCCTGCTCGCGCATCTCGGCCGCCTTGACGACAATGTGTCCATAGATGTAGGTATAGGTGCGCGAGTCGAACACCTCGATGACCATCGCGCCCTCGCCGTGCTCCTCCTCGAACATTCCCTTCGCAAGGCAGGCCGCCTGATAGGTGCCCGAGCCGCTGCCGTTGATGATAACGCCGATGAGGTGGGTGCAGCCGCGCTCGAACGCGCGGTTGTACGATTCGAGGAACACCGCAGGCGTTGCCATCGCTGTGCTCGGGATCTCGTCGCTCTCCTCGAGCAGCCTGCAGCATTCCGCCGGGGTGATGTCATAATACTCGCGGGAAGGTGCGGCCGCCGTGGCTGAGCATGATGGGGGCACGATCTCGATGCCGTGCTGCTCCACGAGGTGCCTGCGGGATATCGGACGAGGAATCCGTCAGAATATGTATCTTCTCCATATTTTTCTCCTTTATGCCTGCGGAAACGGTCCGGCAAGCTTCAGATTTTCAAAGCCGGTCTGACGCAACGCCTCGAAAACGAGGACAGCGACCGAGTTGGACAGATTGAGGCTTTTCGCGCGCCCTCGCGCATCGGGATGCGCACGCAGCGCTCCGGGTGCTCGATGAGCAGCGCTTCCGGCAGACCGCGGGTCTCCCTGCCGAACATCAGGTAGTCGCCGTCGCGGTACTCGACCTCATGATAGGCGTGAGGCGCCTTGGTCGTCGCGTAGAAGTACCGTCCGTCCGGGTTCTTTTTTCAAAGAAATCCTCCAGATTTTTGTACATGCGGACATCGAGCAGGTGCCAGTAGTCACAGACCGGCGCGCTTCATGCGCCTGTCGTCGAGCTGAAAGCCGAGCGGTTCGACCAGATGCAGCACGCAGCCCGTCGCGGCGCAGGTGCGCGCGATGTTCCCGGTGTTCTGCGGGATCTCCGGCTCGACCAGAACGATATTGATCATTTGCTTTTTTTTCTCCTGAGAACGGCGGGTACGCCGTCAAAAATTCTCTCTGTTTGATGTGATGCAGCCGTCTGACAGGTCTCAGAGTCCTGCTTCCTCCTCCATCGCGCCGAGCAGCGGCGTTACCATCTGCTTTTTGCGGCTGACTACGCCGGGCAGCACGACCGAATGCTCGCCGCACTCCTTCTTGAATGCCATGCGGACAAGCTCCTGCGCGCCCTTGCCGACGTAGAGCAGCTCGGTCTTTTCCTCGATGATGTTGGTCAGCATGGCGAACTGCATGGACAGTCCGCTCGTCTTGAGGCAGCTTTCCATATATTCGAGCATCTTGTCCCGGATGCCGGACAGCTCGTCCTCACTCACGCTCGTGATCTGCGAGATCGCGATCTTCGGTCCTGCACCTGGAAATACTTGAAGTCCATGTGGAACAGCTCGTCCATCGAGCGGTCGCGCAGGCGAGCTCGAGCGGAACATCTCAGACGCATACTCCCTGATGTTCAGACCCGCGATCTTCGCCAGCTCCTCGGCCGCCATGCGGTCGAGCGGCGTGCAGGTGGGCGAACGGAACATCAGCGTATCCGACAGGATCGCCGAGCACAGCAGGCCCGCGATCTTCGGCTCGATCTCGATGTTCTTTTCGTGATACATCTGGGTGATGATGGTCGCGGTGCAGCCAAGCGGCTGATTGCGGAAATAGATCGGCCCGCTCGTCTCGACCGAGTCGATGCGGTGATGGTCGATGATCTCGACGATGTTGGTCGAGCGGATGCCCTCGGCAGCCTGATCGCGCTCGTTGTGATCGACAAGGATGACGTTCGGCCGCTCCAGATCGAGCAGATTGCGCTGCGAGAACATGCCGATGTAGCCGGCCCTGCTCGTCGAGCAGCGGATAGTAGCGGATGCGCTTTTTGGAAACCGTGCGCTTGACGTCCTCGACGTTCTCCTCCGGTTCGAAGGTGATCAGACCCTTGCGGCGCATGACATGACGCACCGGAACCGCCTGGCTGATGACCTTGGCACAGGTATATGTATCGAGCGGCGTTGCGATGATGGAAACGCCGTTTTCCGAGGCGAGCTTGCGGATGGTGCGCGAGACCTTGGCGCCGAGGCCGATGATGATGCAGCCGGCGTTCATTTCGATGGCGCACAGCTGGCTCTCGTAGCGGTTTCCGAGGATGACCATGTCGTTCGGCGCGATGTAGTCCTCGAGAACGTCCGGGTTCGCCGCCGCAACAACGACGGCCCTGCTCGAACGGCTGCTCGAGCTCGCCGTTGACGAGCGTGCCGTCCAGAACATCGACCAGATTGCGGTAGCTGGTCTTTGCCTCGGCCAGCGCGTTCGCGTCCCTGATCCTCCATGTAAAAGCGCGCGATGTCGCTCAGCGTCAGCAGTCCATTCAGATGGCGGTCCTCATCGACGACCGCGAGCGTCTGGATGTCGTTTTTTCGTTCATGTAGTCCCACGCGCGGCGCAGCGACATTTCCGAGTCGATGCCTGCGACCTCGCGGTACTGTACGTCGCTCAGTCGCGGCTCGAACGAGGCGATATAGCGCGCGGCGGCTCGACGCCGAAGTGCTCGAGGACGAATTGGGTCTCTGCGTTGACATGGCCTGCGCGGCAGGCGATATATTCTTCTCCGGTCAGCTTGCGCTTGAGGTCGGCATAGCAGATCGCGGAGCAGATCGAGTCCGTATCCGGGTTTCGGTGTCCGATAACAAAAACTGGGCTCATTTACATTTGCTCCCTTCTTTTTTGTGATAGGTGCCAGAGTGTTTACTAATTATAGCATTTATTTTTCGCACTTCTCAACCGTCTGCGTATGATTATTCGCCTTCATTTCGCGATTTTGCACGAATTTTTTTATGTCAGAACTCAAAAACGCCTGTCCGGAAATCCGGGCAGGCGTCAGTTTGTCGATAAAGTCCGTTTTCGCGACAGCTCAGTTCAGGAAGTCCTTGAGCTTCTTCGAGCGCGACGGATGACGCAGCTGCGCAGCGCCTTGGCCTCGATCTGGCGGATACGCTCACGGGTTACGTTGAACTCCTTGCCGACCTCCTCGAGGGGTGCGGGTATGGCCGTCCTCGATGCCGAAGCGCAGGCGCAGGACCTTTTCCTCACGCGGCGTCAGCGTCTTGAGCACCTCGACGAGCTGCTCCTTGAGCAGCATAAAGGAGGCAGCCTCTGCCGGTTCCGGCGCGTCGTCGTCCGGGATGAAGTCGCCGAGGTGAGAGTCCTCCTCCTCGCCGATCGGGGTCTCGAGCGAAACCGGCTCCTGCGCGATCTTTGAGGATGTCGCGCACGCGGTCTACCGGCATGTTCATTTCCTTCGCGATCTCCTCCGGACTCGGGTCATGGCCCGAGCTCCTGAAGCAGCTGACGGGAAACGCGGATAACCTTGTTGATGGTCTCGACCATGTGTACCGGGATGCGGATGGTGCGCGCCTGATCCGCGATCGCGCGGGTGATGGCCTGACGGATCCACCAGGTCGCGTAGGTCGAGAACTTGAAGCCCTTGGTGCTGTCGAACTTCTCGACCGCCTTGATCAGACCAAGGTTGCCCTCCTGAATGAGGTCCAGGAACAGCATGCCACGGCCGACATAGCGCTTTGCGATGGAAACGACCAGACGGAGGTTGGCCTCAGCCAGACGCTTTTTCGCGCGGTCGCCGGCTTGATATCCTTGTCAAGCTGTGCGCGCTCCTCCGCCGGAATGGCATCGCCTTCGTTTGCGATACGCTCTGCGGCCTCGTTGCCCTTCTGCATGCGCTCCGCGAGCGTTACCTCCTCCTCGGGGTGACAGCAGGTCGACCTTGCCGATCTCCTTGAGGTACATGCGGACCGGATCGTCGATGGCGAAGGTCTCCGCCATGGCAGAGGTGTCGATCAGCTCCTCCTCGGGAACCTCTTCCACTTCCTCCGGCTCAAAGGAGTCGTCATCGTCACCGATGACCTTCTCCAGCACACGCGTTCGTCTCGACCTCGACGCCCATAGACTCCAGCGTCTCGTACAGCTTGTCGATGTCCTCGCTCTCCAGCTCGAGGTGGCTGAGCGCATCCGCCATTTCCTTGAGCGTCAGACGGCCGTTCTTCTTGCCGAGGGCGAGCAGGTCGCGCAGGACCTGCTGCTGTGCTGCCTGCTGCTCCTGTGCGTTTGCGCCTGCATTTGCGTTTGCTTTCGTCATATCGTTTGTCCTCCCGCGTTTTGGTTTTTCATGCGTCCGAACGTCAGCAGCGGGTCCTCCCCTGCCTGCGTGAGCGTTCCGTCCTTGACGCGCTGTAATCGTATCGTGGTGTATTTATGTACTCCCTGCAGCTCCGCGCGATGGTCGCCGGGCGGTACCCCTGCTCCAGTATCCCGGCAAGCAGGCTCATTTCGCCGGTTTCGAGCCTGTCCCTCGAAGGCCAGCGCATCGACAAGCTGCCGCTGCGGTCCAGCTCGAGCACGCTCGTATATCTTACGCAGAACCGGGGCGGAAAACCACGCCGCCGGCAGCTGTTCTTCCACGCCGTGTATCAGCTTCTGATCGGTGAACAGCAGACGGAGCACGTTTTCCTCGGCCTTTGCGCTTTTCACATCGGCATAGGCGAGCGTCCGGTCCTTCGGCTGCGCAAGACCGACCGGCGAGCGGATCTCGCGCCGCTCTGCGGCGCGGCGCCGTTTGCGCTGAATGCCGAGCTCGCGCCGCACCTCGACCGCCATTGCCTCGGGCGTGACGCCGGCCATTTTCGCCGCGCGCCCTGCATAGACCTCGCGCTCGATCGAGCTTTCGATGCCGGCGAGCATGCGCGCCGCGTCTTTCAGGAACAGCACGCGCGCCTCATCGTCCTCAAGGTCGTATTTCGCCGCGATCTGCTCGATGCGGAACGCATTGTGATCCTCGCTGCGCTCGATGAGCGCACGGAACGCCGCCGCGCCCGCGCCTTGATGAACTCATCCGGGTCCTTCGCGCCCGGAATGCGCAGCACCTTGACCTGAAGGTCGCACCTTTTCAGGATGTCGATGGCGCGCTGCGCCGCAGACGACCGGCGCCGTCCGCGTCATACGAGATCACGATGCGCTCGGTATGCCGCGCGATGATTCGTGCCTGCTCCTCGGTCAGCGAGGTGCCGAGCGAGGGGCCACCGCCGAGTCAAAGCCTGCCTGATGCGGGGCGATGACGTCCATATAGCCCTCGGCAAGGATAAAGTAGTCGTTTTTCGTCGTTTTGGAAAGATTGAGCGCAAACAGATTGCGGCTCTTGTGGAAGATCGGCGTCTCGGGCGAGTTGAGGTATTTCGGCTTGGAGTCGTCCATGACGCGGCCGCCGGGCGATGACGTTGCCCCCACATCTATGATCGGGAACATCACGCGGTTTCGGAAGCGGTCGTAGATGCGCCCCTTCTCGCTGCGGCTGACAAGGCCCGCGTCGAGCAGCTCGTCGCGCGTATACCCCTTCGCCGTCATCGCGTCCATGAGCGCATGGAACGAGTCGGGCGCATAGCCGAGACCGAACCGGTTCATCGTGCGCCGCGACAGGCCGCGGCCGATGAAATACTGCTGCGGCGCGCGGTTTTCCGGCCTCCACAGCGTATCGTAGTAAAACCGTGCGGCGTCCCTGCACAGGGCATACAGGCGGTCGCGGTGCCGCGCGGCGCGGCGCTCCTCCTCGCCCTGCTCGGGCACCTGCATGCCTGCCCGGTCGGCCAGATAGCGCACCGCATCGGGGAACGACAGTCCCTCGGCCTTCATCACGAACGTGATGACGCCGCCGCCCGCCGCAGCCGAAGCAGTGGAAGATCTGCTTGTCGGGCGAGACCGAGAACGAGCCGGTTTCTTTTCGTTATGGAATGGACACAGGCCGAAGTAGTTCGCGCCGCAGTCTTTTCAGCTGCACATACTGCGAGACCACGTCCACGATGTCGTTTCGCGCGGACAGCTCGTCCAGAAAGATACGGTCAAACGGC
>VOFK01003392.1_pt1 | contig 17544 bp, 34 predicted proteins | sample 5384121 | NCBI WGS metagenome assembly VOFK01 (sample SAMN12384730, study PRJNA508395) | human gut metagenome | isolation source: healthy gut J | host: Homo sapiens
CATGCCCACTGACCTTCATATCCATCCAATCCTTTATCATGTTATCCGATTCAAAAATCACCACGGAAATTTCAACCGTTTGCCCCTGTATCATACGTATATCCGAAGAACACGTTATACAATCCCCATGTATATCGTTTTTAAAGTTGTCAGGTAAAAGACCGATGCTTCTGTTTGCTGTCCTTTGGGATAAACCTCCAGAAATTCCGTCATTTAGAATACTACCATCAACAAACAAAAGACTAACGCTAACATAGTATAACCCATTCAGTAAGTGATCAAAAATATTTTTATATCTCAGCACAAAATATAATATTGTATCATGTTATGCAACATGTAAATCATGAAACATATTGCAAGCTGAATTAAGCAGGCTGAGTTCCCTGCGCTGGTCATATACGAGCCTACTCATAACTATCGTATCACGCAAAACTAAGTTGAAAAGCTCTGTCAGGAAAATCAGCTTCTTTTAGCTGAAATATTCAGATGACGCGATACCAACAGTATACGCATGGATAAACGTTATAAAGAAATGGTATCAGGCTGAAAGCTTACGTCGGTCAGGTCGTAAACCAATCAATGGATTGTTCTTGATGAGGAATTAGTCCGTAAAGGCCATAGAGGCAGGCAGTCATCAGAGTGTATCAAAAGCACGTGAAGCCTGAAAAGCCTTCCGGCTAGCCAGCGACAATGCAGCTCAAACCGTAGAGCATTGAGCAAGATGGGTGCATAGTGCACGCCCAGTACCCCCTCACCGCAATCCCTCTACTCACGAGCGCAGTTAAAAGTGCTTTAAAAGTCTGACTCCGTGCTGCAAATAATAGAACTTTATTATGCTTTGATCCCAGAAGTCATGTATGCCGATGGTTATGTACCTTACGAGATGGCAGTTCAGATGAGTATGTCTATATTCCATCCGAAAGTCGCAAGACTGTATCTTTGGTATGACAATTGAAGAAATCAGTATGTTATCATGTGAACCATCAATGCATTAGATTGTGGGATTTTCATCTCTTGACAAGTTCTCTTTAAGGTTGAGAAACGGTAGTTGTTCTTGACAATGCTTCCGGTCCATGTAGAAATCGCAAGATAAAAGTGAAAATGAGAAAATAAGTGAGGACAGAGGATTGCTCCCTTTCTTATCTTCCAATCATGCCTCCGGAACTTCAATCCAGCCGGAAACTCCTGCAAACAGATAAGACCTGCCGCAGATGAAATGAACAGAGTTTCCTCGCATCTGTAGAAAATACGAACTTTATTTTTGTGAATTATTCATACGTATGTAAAATTTACTCTTTTGAACAGTTACTTAATATCATTCCTTTAAGTTGTGTTCAGAATTTGTTAAGTTTACCTAAACGAAGTTCCCCATATACGAAAAACCATGTTGTTCCTAAATCATCTGTGACAGAACGTTCCGGATCGTCTGGCGGTCGAACGTATAAAGATTTCACCACTGAAGAACACAAATTATTAACTCAATCTTACTATCCACTTAGACGGAAAATTATAAGAAAGCGTTATATTACGAATACTTAAATACGATCCATCCTGTAGATAACGAGTTTGTACGTGTATTGGCATCTGTGTTTCGGCCGCTTTCTCATAAATGGGGAAATAACTATTCGTATTTTTCCGGAGTCCAATAATTCAACTGTGAATCATAAACGGTAGTCAAGCATCATAATGCGGATAAAACAGATCGTTCATCACCCACAAATCTCGTTTACCAACTCCTTGCAGCAAGAATAACAGAGAAAAACCGTTCCAACTTTGCACTACCATGAATACCATACTGATAACGCCGGGTATTATTACCAATGATTTTACGGGATCTTTCGTTGTACTGGTACCACTGTTGATAATATCATTACCATCCAAGTCCTTATATAATATATCTCCCGGATTCGTTACCATAACCTTCCCACTTTAGCAATGCCCGGTTTCAGTTTGCCATCTGCATCGAAATCATCCACAAAACGATCAGTCACATACCCCCAATCACCCAGTTCCATTCCTACGCGATATGTTTCATTATCGTTCTTGTCCTTGCCAAACAGTCCTGTTTCGTTGTTGTATTTAGTAATCTTTGTTTTCGCATCGTAAAGATTAAAGCCTATGCTATATTTCACTTTTCCGATCTGATCGTTCCAGTCAACCGAGATTTCCCAACCTTTAGAACGAAGGTCAGCCGTGTTCTGTAAAGGGGCACTTGCACCTAATACACCCGGAAGTTCAGAGCGGAGCAAGCATACCCTTAGTATCTCTACGATACCAGTCGAACACCATATTCAATCTGTTATCCAATAGCCCAAGATCGAATCCGACATCAATTGTCGTTACTTTTTCCCAAGTAAAGCTATTGCTAACCAAAAGCAGCTGGTTTCAAAGTAGTAACTTTAATACCGGAAACAGTCCAATAAGCCTGTTCCGCATCCATACCGGGAATATATGCGTAAGGAGTGATGCTCTGATTTCCAATATTACCCCAAGAACCACGCAATTTCAAGTTCGAAAGAACAGAGTTCAAAAGGTTTCATAAACGCTTCCTCGCTGATACGCCATCCGGCGGAAACCGAAGGGGGAAGAAACCGAAACGGCTATTCTTCGGGAATTTGGAAGAACCGTCATAACGTCCGTTCGTTTCAAGCAAATACTTGCCGGCAAACGAATAGTTAATGCGATAGAATAACCCTCTTACCGTATAACGTTCAAATTTGTCTTTAGCAAAAATAATCACCTGTCGACTGCGAAATAGACGGCAGATCTTCATTAATCATATTCATACGCGACATCTCAGCATAACGATAATCACTACTCTCCTGATTGAAACCTCCCATCACCGTTACATCATGTTTGCCCCATGAGTTGTTATAGTTAGCATAGAAGTTCAATGCATTATAATCCGTAATACCATTGGAATATTCATACTTGGAATTGGCAGTGGAAACCTCTTTCACAAAGTTACCTCCATGTGCATAATAGAACTTCTTCTCAAATTTCGTTTTCTCGTTACTTAGATGATTGAATGTATACTCACCAATCAACTTCACATTCTTCAAAGGACTGATCGTAACCTTCCGAAAATACGAAGATTATTCTTTTTGAATAGTTGTCGGATATGCCAGATCAATCAAGTTACGAGGAGTATTGATCGGTAATTCTTCGCCGTCAATATTCATTGTTCCAGTAGGGAAATAAGAAGGGAATGCGACTGCTGCTCCCCATATACCATATCCTCCGGAAGTTTCCGGCAATGAAGAGTTCGAGTTCGTATATTTAATATCCAATTCCGGAGTAATCCATGAAAACACATCCGAGCGGGAGATAAGAAGACACGTTGTAACGCTTGTACGTATCTTTATCCGAAGCCAGTACCCCATTTTCATTCACCATACCGAAGGAGAAACGATAAGAAATATCTTTCGTACCGCCACCTACCGAGATATTATGAGTTTGCTGGAAACCAGTCTCCCATCATATCATCGAAAAGATCAGTTTCTGCCAAGCTATAACGCAGCCGTCCACCATTGCATAACCATCCGGATATGCAGACGGATTAGCATTATATTCCTTTCCAAAAGTCCCAACCATGGTATCTACGTTCTGACCACTTTGATAATTGATTGTCCCCCATGTCCTTATAAGCCTGTACCGTTTGGAGCGGAGTAGCCTTTATGAGGCATATTGGCAGGTCTGCTAAAAGAAAAAGTTATTTGAATAATTAATAGAGAGTTTAGTTGCATCCGAGCCTTTCTTTGTAGTAATCAAAAATCACACCGAAAGCTGCCCGTGCTCCGTAAATAGCAGAAGATGCCGCATCCTTCAAAAACAGTCACCGATTCAATATCGTTCGGATCGAGCATATTAATATCCATCTCCACGTTATCCACCAGCACCAGCGGTTTCCCATTCTTATCCAGACTGTTGACACCACGAATGTTGAAACTCATTTCTTCACCGGGTCTTCCTGAATTACCTGTAATCTGCAAGCCGGGCATTGCCCCTTTTCAAAGCGTCACTCACAGACACCACCGGACGGTCACCTAAAAACATCATCCATCTTCACTGCTCACCGCACCTGTCAGGTTCGCTTTCTTTTTGTACGCCGTAACCAACAACTACTACTTCGTCTATTAACCGGGTATCTTCTTTCAAAGTTACATTGAGAGGACGTTGATCTTTCACCACCACTTCCTGTGTGGCATAGCCGATATACGATATGGATAAACGGGCATTCGGGTAACCATCAAAGAAAAATTGCCATCCATATCCGTAATGGTACCTTCCGTAGAATCGACCAATTTCACATTTGCCCCAATCACCCCCTTCACCTGTAGGATCAGTGATTCTGCCTTTTTTAAGACAAACGCTTTTTTTCCTGTTCTTTCTGCGGTGTCACTGCATTTTATAATCACCGGGTTCCGTTCACTTCATAACTGACGTCCGTACCGGCCAGCAATTGTCCCATCACATCATTAATAGTACCGTTATTTATATTCACAGAGACTTTCTATTCAAATCAATGTCATTATTACGAATCAGGAAAAGAGTAATTGCCTTAGCTTCTTTATTACTTCAATGGCTTCTTTTAAAGTAATATTATCTACTTTCACACTGAATCGCTTACTTTGTTCCTGTGCCGATAGCTGGAAACCACCAGTCAAAACGTTTCCTACAGACAAAAGCAGAAGCATTAATAATATTCTTTTTACTATTAATCTCATATTTTTCACTATTAAAGGTTAACATAATATCTTTCTATACAACGCTGAACCGCCGATATATCTATCGACTAAGTTCCCAATCATCTTTACTTTTTCTTCATTTTACCTCCTTTTTCTTGTCAGTTATAAAGATAGTGTCTCCACTAACTTTCCATGTATATTGCTTCTCAACGTTGATTTCTCCCAATATATCATTGATACTTTGATTACTATTGAAACATCCGGAAAAGCGTTCCGCCTTCAGACGTTCACTCTCTAAACTGATCTTCACCTGGAATTTGCGCTCCAGACGGTGTGCGATGTCGGCAAACGGAGCATCCTCAAATGTCAGGCCACCATCCAACCAGTCACAGGCAGAACTAGCATTTGATTTCATTTTCTCCATGCGGCCCGTATTCTTATCGTAAAAAGCCTGTTCGCTAGGGAATAGTTTCATTACCGAACCGGACAAAGTGGCTAAATTGACACGACCTTCCAACAAAAAGATACCATTACATAATTATCGTCATCATAAGCGCGTACATTAAAAACAGTCCCCACCACCTTTACCTGTACACCATTCGTATTCACAAAGAAAGGAATCTTCTCATTTTTCGCCACCTTGAAATATCCTTCGCCATCAAGCGTAACATCACGTTCACGAATACCGAACCCTCGGCAATAACGTAACACAGAACCCGCATTCAATGAAACCTCTGTTCCATCCGGAAGCACAATATTCGTCCGCGAACCGGCCGGCACTTTAATTTCATAAGGAGAATCCGCATTCGTATATACTTCCGTAAGATTTTTCAGTATAAGTGTACCAGAAGTAATTGCAACCCAACAACAAAATAATTGCAGCAGCTACCTTCAGCCACACAGGAACTATCTTCCGCGAACGGACAGGTTTCATCTCAGCAGCGGCTATTTTTTTCCTTTTATCTGTGATAAATTAGCATCCTCTACTTTGGCAAATGCAGGCACAGAAGAAACAGCCCATACTGCGGACATCTCCCGGAAAATTTTAGCAGCATCTTCATTGGAAGCCAAAGAAGCGAACAGAGCTTCTTTCTCTTCTTCGGTGCAGTTACCGGACAGATAATTGCTTATCCGGATTTCCAATTCTTCTATATGATAAGAGTCATTCATAAACGTACTTTTTCTATGGGTGTATATAACTAGATACGCAATAAAAAAAGAAACGTTTAAAAGAAAAGCGATTTTTTAGAGAAACATCAAAATAGCTATCATATAAGGAGTACCCAGTGATTCGCGCAGTTTAGTCAATGCTATTTTCATCTGTACTCTTACAGTGGTCACATTAATATTCTGCTCCTCGGCAATTTCACTGTATGTCTTACCCTCATACAAACTTGCTTTAAATATGGCACGGCATTTGGCTGGCAATTCCTCCACCTTCTTCATGATGATGGTATTCATTTCGCTATGCTCCAATGCCTGCAAAGGATTATCGGAAGAAAGAATATGATTTTCGAGAAAAGCCCAGATTTCTTCCATCTGTTCCGTCATCTGTTTTTCGTTGAAATAAGAAGAGCGCAGATAACTGATACTTGCATTTTGAATGGCACGCCGCAAATACGGAAGAGCCGGATAAGTGATGTGATGGCGATTCTGCCAGAAAGCAACAAAGACATCATTCACAATCTCCCCTGCCACCCTCCTGTCATGCACATAATAAACAGCTATCGCACACAAATAAAGGTAGTAGGTATGATAGATTTTATCAAATGCTTTTGTATTACCGTGATTTAACTGTTCAAATTAGATTTTCAGAGATTTCTGGTAGATTCATTCGTTGTCTTTCTTTTAAGGAACGGTGCAAATATAGCGATTAATTCAGAAAAACAAAATTCCAATCAGATAAACCGGAGCCCGGCAATCATTCCTTAGCCCCTACAATCCCATCGGTATTTTCAACAAATACCAAACAATAAACAGCAATGTCCAGACAACCAGGATGCCTAATGAATATCTCCAAGTATATTTCAGCAATGAGCCATACGTAATCTGCTTATCATACTGCCGCATATAGGTAAGCACCAGAGGCATATAGAATAAGAAAGAGTAATGGCATTCGTCGAGCTATCTCCGATACGAAAAGCACATTGTGCTATATCCGGAGCAATTCCCATCTGTGCAAACATAGGAATAAAGATAAAAGACATAAAAAGCCCATTTGAGGTAGCAGATACCATAATCAGATTTATCAATGCCGTAAAAACAGAATAAACAGGACAAGAGCAGACAAAGGAGCCGGTTCAAACGAAGAAAGCAGATCAGCACCCATGATAGCCAAACATTTGTCCAGATGAGAATATTCAAAACAGGCAAACATCTGCGCAGCGAAGAAAGCGATAACGAAATACACCCCAAGAAGCTTCATTGGCTGCGTAAGTCCTTCAATTACATCATTGTCAGTGCGATACCGTCCGGAACTGAATCCATCCCGTAATACCTGCTCCCCCAAAGAAAGCAAAAAAAAATACCGGCAATAAAGGCGAATGCATCAAACCACCATTCACCCCCCGCAAAATTCCATAAGAAGAAAAAGTAAGCCACAAGATAAGAGCCACATAGATAGCTGCCACAACAATGGAAATCATAATGGCACGCCGTTCTTTACGAGACAGAGGATGGTAAGCCACCACCTTCATACTGCCCTTCATACTTACCTAACGTGGGAAGAAGCCATTTTTGAGTAATCAATACACAATAGCTGTAATGACTACTGTTGAAGCACTCATAAAGAAAGTTACAAGAGAGGTTCCGTGTTCCCCTGATACCCCGTTTGTGCCAGTGCAGCCTCTTGCGTGGTATGTGCCAGCAACGGGTCCATCGTACTCTCAATACGATATTGGCGCTGTATCCGCAGGCCACGGAAACGTAAGCCGTCACAATCCCCGCTATCGGATGAAGTCCCACCCACTGAAACAGCATGGCGGCAATGGGAAGCAGAATAATATATCCACCGTCACCAATGACATTCGACAGCAATCTCGAGAACGATTACCCACAAGATGACCTTTTTTTTTCCTTACGATTGCCCACCTCCCAGACGGATGCACGCATCAATAAACCCGGAATGCTGCGCCACGCCCAGTCCGAACATGGCATTATCACCATGCCCAACGGAGCAAAGCCGGTAAAGTTCTTGATAGCATTCCGCAACCACCAGCGGATTCCCTCAGGACTCAGCAGGCTTTGTACCCGAATATCTCTCTCTGATTGCGGCAGTGTTTACTTTCAGTCCGTAAGATATCACATATCCACGAAAAGAAAGACTACACCGCCATTGTCAGCAGCAGGAACATCGTAGCGGGATGCGGCATTCGCCATTTACTCTTCATCAGCTTCCAGATTATCAGATCGATAATACGCAACTCCAATGCACGGACAGCCAGACGAGTCGCATTCACCTACCCGTTCTCCATTCGGGAAAAGGCGACCGATCAGGTCATTCTGTCGTTTTTCCAATGATTTCACACCGAATGGCATTCCTTTTCAGACTGGCAATCATATCTTTGGTATAGCCCAATGCCAGATGGCGTAGGAAACGTTCGTCATACTCATCAATATCATAACTGATAACCGCTTCCTGACGTTTGGCATCATTCGCAACAGATTGCTTGAAACGGTCTACAATTTTTCCAGAATAGGATAATTAAAAACCAGCTTCTTTCCATCCATTACTGCCTGTACATCTGTCTTGGTCAGTAATCCCCTGTTTTTTCAGAATAATGCCGTCGGCTCCTGCATTCAGCACATCCACCCACAATTTCTCATTCAGTATTTCCCCTGTAAAGATCAATACACGAACCCCCTTGTAACGTTTGAAAATGTTCCGGCAGATATCAACGCCAATCGTTGTAGAACCTCCCAGTCCAAATCCAGCAAAACCAGATCGGGAAGCTGTGTGCCTTCCATCAGCGGCCAGAACTCACTTTCGGTCATAGCCGTACCGATAACTTCTGCGTTGGGTATTTCATGACGAAAAATCTCTTCTGTGCCTTTCAATTCCAGTTTTACGTCCTCTACAATAATAACTTTAAACTTCTGTTCTTCCATTTTTATTTATCTAATAACTTTTATGTGTTTTCTCTTATCTACGCGGGATGGTGAAGTAAACCGTAAATCCTCCTCCTTCTGCCGGTTCGGCATTGATACGGCATCCTCTGCGCCCCGCAAATTCGTCATGGTCACGGATTATCTGTTTGCATATCAGATATTCCGTTCCCCAGCAACTCCCTTCTCACCGGAAGTCATACGAGCCAGATTCGGATAGAACAACTGATTCAGTTCCGTCACACTCTTCTCGCGTCTTGTATCCGTAAACAAAAAACGGACATACTCATTATCCTTACGGGCCTGCAGACGTATCACTCCTTCTTCATGAACCGCTAATGCTTCATCAATCAGGTTTCTCAAACAGGAAACGAGCTGATTCACATCACCGATTACCTTGGCTTCCATCGGTTCCATGATCAGTTCTATTTTTTTTTTCCATCCGGTTTTTCATCACCTTTTCTGAAATATTTTCCGGCAGCATCAAACAGTTCCTGTACCGGAATCGTAGTCCGTCGGAAAGTTACTTCCTCCAGCTGTCGGGCAGCACACGAGCTCAATATCGTGAATATCCCTTTATAGTATTCTATCAGTTCCGTAATTGTCTCTACAGCTTCCCGTTCTTCTTTTTCCGAAAGGTTCTGCGTATTCAGCCGGCCAATAATCTGTTTTATCTTGTTCGGATAATAAATCGTCTCATGTTTTATAGTCGAAAGGCAATTGTCGAGCACCATATTCTGTGTACATGGAGCATGCTGTCTTCCCACGAAGCGCGGCGTGTTTCCTCGTGTGCCGATTCCGATATCCCCGATATTTAGTAGCCAACTTCACCACTGCATTGAACACCACAATCGACACATAACGCGCCACCAGTTCAAAAAAAGAAGATGGTCCGTTTCCTGCTGTGTCCCTTCCCTGCGTTCCTGATAGAGTACGCCCACACTGATGCTCACCACCGGCTTCCACCATCAGCGGAATCGCCTGGAGATTCTGTGCGGAGAGATATTTATCAAAACATTGCTGTACCATCTCCGGCATTTCCTGTCCGGGACAGGGGAAGCATATTCCAGCCGATGCGTAGTTTCGTTATAAACTGCAATTCCCATCAGGCTGATTGTCAACAACTCATTTACTGATCCAAAAGCCTCATTCACAATGCGCTGAGGAATCTCTTTAAAAGTGTATTCTCCTCCCCGTTGAAGGGCTTCCCCTCATTCTCCTGAGTCTGGGGTCTGACCAGAGAAGCTGCAAATACCTTCTGATTAATTTCAAGCACCTGTTCCAGATTCAAACGATTCTGGAGCATCTTCCTCATATACAAGAGATAATAGCCTATCAGGGAAACGACCAGCAAGACGAAACAAAAGAATAATTCCCCACCGTTTTATTGGTGTTCGACCGCTCCAGCTGCCTGCAATATCCCTCCAAAGTCTGGTCTTCACCCTGCACTTTATATAAATCCGTAAAGGCCGAGTTATTATAACTATATGCATCAATCTGCTTCAAAGCCAGAAAAGCTACTGCCGCTTCATTCCTGATATCGAGAATCACATGATAATCGAGTCAAAAAGCTCATTCCACCAGAAAAGTTCGGCAGGTATCCCTTTACCGACCAGTTTCATGTACCGGTGCGGTTGTGGTACGCGCATATTTCTTATAATGCTCATTCAGCATCATCATTGCCGAATCGATATATTGCAAAAAGCGATCTCATAATTCTCATCCACATTCGCAAAATAAGCTGCATTGGCATAATCCGATGCCGCATCGAGCAAATCCTCATAAGTGGAATCAGTAGTAATAGCGATGGAATCACTATCCTGCAATATCGACGGAAGAGGGTCGTGCAAACAAGAAGTCATTCCCACCGGGAGCAACAGGCAAAGCAACACGCCAATCACCTTACGTATCCCTGAAGGCAAGCGGAAATAAACGGCTTCCCTTTCCCGGCTCACTTTCTATATCGAACACACATACCCGGAACAGTTCATTCGTCTTCTTATATTTCTCAATGATTCCTTTACAATTCATCAAGCCGAAACCGCTTCCCTTGTTCTCTTTCAGTTCTTCCGGATCTGTCGCATCTTTCATGCCGATAGCACGCGAATCATATACCTTTTTCACCAATGATATGCGCTATATCTTCCGCAGAAATCCCTACCGTTGTCTTCCACAGATATTTCCACATACGCATCGGCAGCATGTGCATATACTTTCACCGTCCCTCCTTCGGGAGTATATTTACGGGCGTTTTTCAGCCAGTGTGTTAATCATAAACAAGGTCAGCGCACGGTCAGCCTTCACCATAAGCGTAGTCGGTTCACTCTCCAGCTTCTGCTTTTTTCATCTCGAAGGCACGCCGTCCCTTTCCCAACAAATCAAATAATTCATTCAGGCTGAATGTCTCGATATTCAGACTAAGCGTTCCCTTGCTTCATCTTGATCCAGAGCGCCAGGATATCATTATATTCGTTAATGGTGGTCACCAGTTCATCAATGTACTGGTACTTCTCTTTCTTTTTATCTTGTCATCATCAATATATCCTTTTTCCGTCAGCTTATGCACTTCATTCAGTATTCGGTCAATATAAGGATTGATCCCGTTCACAATTGCCATACAGGCTTTTTTTATCAGATTCTGACGTTTGTTTCCTGCAATATGCTGCTCGTAAATATAGCGTTGTTTCTCCAGCTGAATCCGCTCGTCGCTCAATGCAGCCACCATTTGTTCATTTTCGGCAGCCCCACGATATAAGGTTCCAATACGTGTACCAATGCTTTCTCGTCCCGGTTCAGGCGGTGGGAAGAAGGTACCAATGTCGCTTTTCCTTCTTCCGGTATTTCCAGTGTCAGTCGTCCCTTTTTCCCGAACAACTGGTCGATGCCCTGCTGAATCAAAGGTACATTCATCGGTATGGAAGAAGTAATATCCCGGCAAAGAGATAAAATCCGTTGCAGGCGCTCCACATCCACCCGGTTCCTGATTTTGGAACGTTTGTTGAAAAACCACCAGAGGATAATCACCAGCACCAGTCCGACGATAACCAGAGAAAGAACCACAGTCATCTGTCGCGAACCCGCTTCCAAAGACTGATAACGGCTTTCCAGCACTCCTTATCCTGGCGGGTATCTTCCAGAATATCCAGATAAATATTGCGATTATAATCAAGCATGCTTCATCCCCAGCCCGGCATATGGAAACGCTTAACAGCTTGCTCCCTTATCCGTGAGATCCATTCGGGAACGGTTTTCACCTTCTCCTGAGCAATCCACGGAACTCCCGGTATAAGTGGTATCTCCTTCGGCAAACGTATATAATTTATCCAGTGTGTCCACTTCATTATGATAATAGAGCATGTGATGGTGGTTTTGCAGTCCAATGCTCTTGATAAAGTATCCAGTGCTTCCTGATAGCATCCGTGCGCATTCAGGTATTTGCCGATGGACACATAAGCTCCGGCAATCTGGTACAAGTCGTTATATTCCCGAAACTTCTCCAGTGCCAGTTGAGCCAGACGCAAAGGAAACAGCGAATCCACCGGAAAATCGAACTGATCAAAGCATGCACCCGTCTTGTCTTGAAAAACTCGAAGTTGGCCGGGGATGCCATCAGATTGGCAAGTCCCCTGCATTCCATTTCCTTCGAAATACGGATGCTTACTCTTTACGGCAGTCCGCCAAGTCAGATAGAGGTTCGTCAAATTCACGGAGGGCTTCCGTTCTTCCGGGTATTCGTTTCAACTAAAAAGCCGATCCTTTGAGATAATGATAATAGAAAGTTGATTGGTATCCCCAATGCCCTCGTCTTCCTGAATATTATCGATAGAAGTTATCGCTCTCCTGCCGCTGCTGAAGATAATAATAGTAAATGGAGGAAACGAGGAAAAATTCGGTAAATGCATAATCCAGCCGGTGCTTCGTGGCGGTCGGCAAACAAATCGCTCTCCTCGCGGATACGTTTCATCCGGCGAAGGGCACTGTTACGGTAATCATAAAACTCCTTGTTGAGTGCTGTACGCTGGCAGATCTTCATCAGTCCGATATCGGCAATCAGCAGTTCCAGTTCATTTTTAGTCAGTTTGTACCTCTTTATGATACGCCTCGGCACGGTCGAAATCCATATTCATGAAGGCACAGAAACCAGATTGTTGGACGCCTCGGCTTTCCCCCGACTTGTAAAGGTTTACCTGCCGGGATATGCTTTTGTAGGCATATTTATAAGAAGAATCCAGCTTCGATAACGATAAGCATACGCTTTTCCATTCAGCGAGTCGATAAGCCTCACTTCTTTTGTGGGTACCATATCGGTGCACGAAAAAGAGAGGAAAGCAACAATATTCTATTATATATAATGGAGAATGGAAAATGGAGAATGGAGAATAAAAAGACAGGCGATAACTATCTTTCATTCTTCGTCCTTCATTCTCTGTTTTTCGTCCATAATTCTTCATTCTTCATTCTCTGTTCTTCGTTCTTACTTGCAAAATCTACAAATATTTTCCGATAAGTTGGAGAAAATTATTTTTCTACAATAAGTCCTTCTAAATAAAGAGAAATTCCTACCTTTGCAGGCAAATTAACAAATAGGTAATATCTATTACAAAAAAATGAGCAAAACATCACCTTTTAGGGGTATTCTCGGGAACAAACTCGAGATACCTTGCAGAAAAGATTTGCAACAGCCTCGGTTGCAAATTAGGAAACATGAACATCATGCATTTTGCTGATGGTGAGTTCGCTGTTTCTTATGAAGAATCAATTAGAGGCGCACATGTTTTTCTAGTTCAATCTACCTTTCCTAACTCTGACAACTTAATGGAACTGCTGCTAATGATTGATGCAGCTAAAAGAGCCTCTGCAAAAAGCATTGTAGCCGTTATTCCCTACTTTGGATGGGCACGTCAGGACAGAAAAGACAAACCTCGTGTTTCTATCGGTGCTAAACTGGTAGCCGATCTTCTGAGCGTAGCAGGCATCGACCGTTTAATCACAATGGATTTGCATGCCGATCAGATTCAAGGATTCTTTGATGTACCAGTAGACCACCTCTACGCTTCTGGCGTATTCCTGCCTTACATTGAATCATTGCAACTGGAAGACTTGGTAATCGCAACTCCGGACGTGGGTGGTTCAAAACGCGCCAGCACTTATTCCAAATATTTGGGTGTACCCTTGGTACTCTGCAACAAGACGCGCCTGAAAGCCAATGAAGTGGCCACCATGCAAATTATCGGTGATGTAAAAAATAAAAATGTCATCTTAATTGACGATATGGTAGATACAGCAGGTACTATTACCAAAGCTGCCGATATTATGAAAGAAGCGGGAGCTATTTCCGTCCGCGCTATCGCTTCTCACTGTGTAATGTCAGGTCCTGCATCCGAACGCGTTCAGAACTCCGGCTTGGAAGAAATGGTATTTACCGATAGTATTCCTTATGCTAACCGTTGCTCTAAAGTGAAGCAACTGACCATTGCTGATATGTTTGCTGAAACAATCCGCCGCGTGATGAATAATGAGTCTATCTCTTCACAATACATCATTTTAAATGATGAATGATGAATGAAAATAAGAAAGCCGGCTAAATTTGAACTTAGCCGGCTTTCTTATTATATTATATCAAACACTAAGAATTGAACTAGAAATGAGTGTGAGTGTGCAACCAATTCTTCATTCCTCATTTTTAAAGAACTCTTCCCATCTTATAAGTTCCTTTTTTGATTACCTTCCCATCCTTATCGGTTTCAACAAAAGGACCATCTTTTTTTCCTTGTTTGAAGAAACCTTCGAAACGGTTACCGTCTTTATCGATCTGTACGCCTTGTCCTTCTTCCAGACCATCTACGAAACCACCTTTATATTGCATACCGGCAACAGTTTTCAGAGAGCCTTGACCGTGAGGGCGATTATCCTTCCAGTCGCCTTCGTACACATCTCCGTTGCTCCATTTGTAAGTACCTTTGCCTTCACGTTTGTTGTTTTTCAGTCGCCTTCGTACACAGCACCGTTAGCCCACGTAAATGTACCTTTTCCGTCCTGCATAAACCATCTTTAAAGTTTCCTACATATTTATCACCATTAGCATGATAATAAACCCCTGCACCGGTACGCTCACCTAAGAGATAAGAACCCTCATAACGGTCTCCTGTGGAAATAGTAAGTCACCCTTTCCGTGTTGGATATCATCTGCCCAGTCGCCTTCATATTTATCGCCGTTGGTATATTCAAAAGTACCTTTTCCATGACGGACATCATCTTTCCAATCACCGTCATATTTACAGCCGTCGTCCCAGTTCATGGTTCCTTTGCCGTTTTTTTCTTGTCATTTTTCCAATGCCCGGAATTTCGCACCGTTCGCCCAGGTATATGTACCCTTCGCCCTCACGTTTATCATTTACCCAATGTCCTACGTATAAATCACCGTTATGATAATACATTGTTCCTTCACCATGCTGATAATCCTGATACCACATACCGTCGTAACGGTTATTATTCATAAAGTAATAAATACCTTTACCATGCTGTTGGTCCTGAAACCATTGACCTTCGTATTTTTCTCCATCAGGGAACATATAAATTCCGAATCCTTCACGTTTTCCTTTTATATACTCCCCTTCGTAGATATCACCGTTCTTAAAGACTGTCTTTCCTTTGCCATTCGGCTTGCGTCCCTTCATCTCTCCCGTATAGACGCTGCCATCCTTAAAAGTATAATTTCCAATCTTTATTTCAGTGGAGAATGTATCTTTTATTTTTTCCGAAAAATCCGCTTTTTTCCTTCTGTTATCTTGTGCCATTGCTCCTCCTTGAGCAAGGAGAGCCAAAAAGTGTAGTATATAGATATTTCCTCATTGGTTTTAGTAGTTACTCATTAAAATTACAATTTGGACAAAGATACGATTTCTCTCCCAAAAAGCCCCCTACCGGAAAGTAATTTATGATATCTTTTTACCTGCTATGACCTCTTTTTAATTTCTCTTTGCACAAATAACGCTGCGCCAAATCTTGTAATTCGGCAGGCGTAACCTCCTGTACAGCTTGCAAAGAACGTGAAAAATAGTCGTCTCCCAAGCCGGAAGTAGCTATAAAAATCCATGCATCCGACAGTGAAAAAGCCGATTCGTAGCTCCTGCACATTTCGCCAAGCATATAATTGCGCACCATAGACAGTTCCTCTACGGGCACAACCTCCTGATGTAAACGATCGATCTCATGATACACTTCCTGAATCAACGGTTCTACGTATTCATTATCCGTTTCCGTCGAAACAATCAGTAAACCACTATCCGGATAGAACATAATTCCTGCCGAAATACCATAAGTATATCCTTTCTCCTCACGGATGTTAGACATCAGACGACTGCCAAAGTATCCTCCGAATAACGTCATCAGTACCCGTAACTTCAGAAAATCGGGATGCTCACGGGTGATGAGTAGTATATCCCATTTTTACGGCACTCTGCATCGCATCTTCACGCTCCGTAAAAATCCGTTTCTCTGGCACGGCAATATAAGGGAAATTTAATTTCGATGTCTTGCAACTGATATTGCCCGAATGGAGAGAGCCGAACGTATCCTTCACCCGTCGAATAATATCTTCCGTCACCTTGCCGGAAAGAAAAATAGAGCAATTGCCCGAATGATAATACCGTTCATAAAAATTACGAAAGAACCTCGGGGCGTTAATGGCATGGTAGTCTTCTTCCACGACAACTTCCCACATGGATGTTGTTCTCCGTAAAGACTGTAACAAACTACGATGTGCCAGAAAAATCCACTTGGAGGTATTGACCAGGATATTGCTGGATATTCGTATCCAGAATGGTATGCAACTCCTTTTCCGGAAACAACGGCTCTTTCACCATCGACTCCACCACTTCCAACGTTTCCGCCACATATTTATTCAATGAATAAACAGTAATGTAAGCATAGTCCGAAGAACTGGACAATTCGAGCCATGAACCATAATAGTCCAGTTTTCCGGCAATTGTGGCAGCCGTATATTTCTTTGTGCCTTCACGCAGCATCCGGTTAGTAAACAATGCCTGCAATTTCTGCGACTGTTGCCAGCGTCCCCCACCGAAAAAGTATATCCATGCGTACCACATCCTGCTCACCGGCATTGATTACAGTCAACGGAATACCATTAGGTAACGTAGTCCGGACAGGAGGAAGAATACGAAAATCTTTCAGGGTTTGTATTTCGGGTTGTATCTGTACGATCCATATTATGACCTACTCTTCAAAAATTCTTCTGCACGTTCTAAATCCTGCGGTGTGTCGATTCCTATCGTTTCCACTTCGCTAATACCTACTTTAATTTTATATCCGTTTTCCAACCAGCGAAGTTGTTCCAGAGACTCAGCCAGTTCCAAAGAAGATTGCGGCAAGGCAGTTATTTCCTTCAATACGTCCGTGCGGTAGCGTACAGACCAATATGTTTGTAGTAAGTATGTCCTTTCAGCCAATCCTGCTTTTTCAGTATTACGCTGATAAGGAATAATGGAACGGCTGAAGTACAGTGCATTCCAGTTCTTGTTAACCACCACTTTCGGAGAGTTCACATTTTCCAAAACGGCAAACGGTTCATCGGCAGTGAAAGGTTTACTAACGTAGCAATCAAGCTTCAAAACAAGTTTACAGCATTCAGCTGGGGAAGGCTGGATGAAAGGTTCGTCTCCTGTATGTTGACTATCACATCAAAAATCGCCACCAATCTTAGTACATGCTTCAACAACAAGCAATACGTAAT
>VOFK01001746.1_pt1 | contig 17543 bp, 28 predicted proteins | sample 5384121 | NCBI WGS metagenome assembly VOFK01 (sample SAMN12384730, study PRJNA508395) | human gut metagenome | isolation source: healthy gut J | host: Homo sapiens
TCGGTATTACGTGCTCACTATCGGAATTGGTAACTGCATACCGGAACGGCTTCGCTGGTATGCACCATTTCTTTACAAGCGCTCAGCTCGCCGGACTCTTTCAGATAAATTTTGACTGCATCGGCCAGCCACTCTGCTGCTGCCTGCGGCGTCATGCCCTCCTGAAGAACCTTAGCGATGGAATCGATCATAGCCTGAGAAATGCTGCCCAGCGTTACCGGCGGGAATGCAACGCCGTTATCGGACAGAGCCTGGAAGTCCCTCGGTCCACTTGCCCGGAACGGTTAAATCGGAACGCGGAGATGCGCTGGAGTAAACGCCCTGCTGCCATTCCTTGCCGCATACGTAGGTCGCAAAGTCGAATGCTGCGTCGTTGTTCTTGCTGGTGTTGAACAGGAACAGCGGCTTCAGCTCCATGTAGGTTGCCGGCGTGCCGCCTTCCGGTACCGGAATCGGCTCTACGGTAACATCGGACATCACTTCCGGATTGGCGTCCTCTTTTTCCTGGAGCCAGTTGCCGGTTACGTAGCTAGCGGAGAAGCCGTTGACGAAGTTGTCGTCGGTCTCTTCATAGCCGAAGCTCTTGGAGTTCGGATCGACAACGCCGCTGTCGATGCAGTCCTTATAGAACTGAACACGTCTGCCGCTGCGGCCAGCTGGTCTGCATTGTCCTTCCAGGTATTCTTGTACATGCCGTCATCCTGCAGCGAGCAGATCTCAAGGCCCTTCTGCGCCAGATAAACGATCATTTCCTGCGGAGCACGCACGCCCGTGCAGGCCAGCGCATACGGATAGGTGCCGGTCTTATCCTTGAAATCCGTCATGGAAAGCACATCATCCCAGGTAGCCGGTACGGACGCGCCGCCCTTTTCCATGATATTCTCGTGGCACAGATAAGCGCGAACCGTCATTTCGTACGGCACACCGATGATCTCATCGCCGATGGACATACCCTTCATGACCGCGTCGCTCAGTACGGAAGCGTCGTCCCAGTTTGCGTAGCGGTCGGACAGGTCCTCCAGAATGCCCATGCTGTGGAATTCGCCGGTCCACTCGGGCAGGCACGCAACGTCCGGCGTATTGCCACCCACCCGCAGCCGCGGAGGATCTTGTCATGCAGCATGTCATAGGAGAACTCGGTATAGTTGACACCTTGACGCCGGTCTGCTCCTCATACTGTGCTACCAGCTTCTTTACGTTTTCGCGCTGCGAATCCGACAGGTTGGACGACCAGACCTCAAGCGTCGTGCTGCCGTCTGCGCTGCTGCCGCCGTTAGAAGACGAACCGCCGCATGCCGCCAGCGAAAGTGCCATGCTGGCTGTCCAGCACGCCTGCCAGAGCTCTTTTCCACATTTTTCTCATTTTTCATACTCTTTCTCTGTTTTTGTCCTGTTATCTCTTCCACTCTACTTCTCTGCTGCTTATTCCGCCCCCTCCTTATGCGTTGCCGTCCAGCAGGCGACGGCGTTTTTATTTTCAGGCCTTCTGACCGTAATAAGCGTTTTTGCCGTGCTTGCGCAGATAATGCTTGTCCAGCAGCTCCTGCTGCATCGGCTGCACGGTATTGTTGGAAACCAGCAGGTTCCTGCCATGCCATCAGCGCACATTCCTCCCAGCACAACGGCGTTTTCTACCGCCTTTTTCGGCGTCGTCGCGCCCCAGGTGAACGGCCATGGCTGTGAACGATGACCGCCGGGACCTGATTCGGGTTTTTATCGCGGAAGGTCTCGACAATCACCTTGCCGGTCTCCTTCTCGTACTCGCCCGCGATCTCTGCCGGCGTCATTGCGCGCGTGCAGGGGACCGCACCGTAGAAATAGTCGCCATGCGTCGTGCCGAGCGCCGGAATCGGCATGCCGGCCTGCGCAAAGGTCGTTGCCCAGCGGGAATGCGTATGTACGACGCCGCCGATATCCGGGAAGGAGCGATACAGTTCGATGTGCGTCGGGGGTGTCCGAGGACGGGCGAAGCGAACCTTCGACAACCGTTCCGTTCAGATTTCGACCACGACCATATCATCCGCCGTCATGTCCTCATATTCCACACCCGACGGCTTGATAACGATCAGGCCTTTTCCCGGTCGATACCGGATACATTACCCCAGGTAAATGTGATGAGCTTGTGCTTTGGGAGCAGGAGATTGGCTTCCAGCACCTCTTGCTTGAGATGTTCCAGCATAGCGTCTCTCCCCTCCTTATTTCAGCTTCCATGCCAGATCGGACACGAGCAGCTGCTGCTTGAGTGCCGAAATGGTGGTATCCTTCGTAATATGAACAAATTCAATGCCCATGATCTCTGCCCAGTCTTCCATCTGCTCAGCGGTAACGGCATAGGAGAGCACCGTATGATGTGCACCGCCTGCCATGATCCATGCGTGGATACCGGTTTTTCAGATCCGGCATACCCTTCCACATAACGCGAGCTACCGGCAGATTGGGCATTTCGTAAATCGGCTTGATGCATTCAATATCCTGTACAATCATGCGGAGACGGCCGCCCATATCGATCAGCGAAACGACAATGGCGTTGCCCGGATGTCCCTCAAAAGACCAGACGTGCCGGTGCGGCCTTGCCGCCGATACCCAGCGGATGCACCTCGATGCGCGGCTTTTTCCGCCGCAACAGACGGGACCTCCAGCATATGCGCACCGAGCGAAAGCTCCTTGCCCGGTTCGAGGTCGTAGGTATAATCCCTCCATGAAGGCCGTTCCGCCGGGACGCCTCGCTCATCTGCTTCATGATGTGCGTCGCGCGGATACCTTCCAGTCGCCCTCGCCGCCGTAGCCGTAACCCTTTGCCATCAGGTCCTGCGAAGCAATGCCGGGGAAGCTGTTCCATGCCCCAGAGATCCTCAAAGGTATTGGTATATGCGCCGCAGCCGTGCTCATCCAGCATTTTCTGAATGGCGATCTCCTCGCGCGCCTGGTAGCGGACGGTTTCCATGTCATCGGTCGCGAACTCGTAATTCTGCTGATATTCCTTCATCAGGCTGTCGATTTCCTTCTCACTTACCTGATTCATCACTGCAACAAGATCGCCGACTGCATAGGTATTCACCTGCCAGCCGAGCTTCATCTGTACTTCGACCTTATCGCCTTCGGTCACCGCGACCTGACGCATATTATCGCCAAAGCGCATGACCTTCAGCTCGCGGCTTACGGCCGCGCCTACTGCGGCACGCATTCAGCCACCGATTTTTTCCTGTACATCTGCATCTTCCCAGTATCCTGCAACGATCTTGCGCGGCAGACGCATGCGCGCTGCGATGAAGCCGTGTTCGCGGTCGCCGTGCGCCGACTGGTTCAGGTTCATGAAATCCATGTCGATGCCTTCGTTCGGAATGTTGCGGTTGAACTGCGTTGCGAAGTGGCAGTACGGCTTCTGGAGCACCGACAGTCCGCCGATCCACATCTTAGAAGGCGAAAACGTGTGCATCCAGACGATCACGCCCGCGCAGCGGCTGTCGGCGTTTGCCGCCCGCATTACCTCCGTGATTTCATCCGGAGTCTTTGCTACCGGCTTCAATACCAGCGAGCAGGGAAGCCTGCCCGACCGGTTCATTCCCTCCGTCATGATCTGCGCGTGTTCCTTTACCTGACGGAGCGTTTCTTCACCGTATAAATGCTGAGAGCCTACAATCAGCCAAAATTCATAATCCTTCAGTGCCATGCGGTATCTTCCTTTCTGTTTTCCCCTGCGTTTTTCATACCGCCTGTATTGCGGTTTCCTCAACAGCCAGAAGTCCCTGATATGCGTGCATATAAGCGGTAAATCCGGCAATGTCGCGGGAGCCGGATCCTTTTCGATGATCGGCATATCCGTAAAGACGTTCTGTTCCATGTACTGCGCCAGTGTCATTCCCTCTCCGCTCAGCATATATTCCGCCAGCAGCGCGATACCCCACGCGCCTCCCTCGCCGGCGTTTTCCATAACCGATACAGGAACACCTATCGCAGCAGCCATGATTTTCTGCCCCTGCCTCCGGTGTCTTGAACAGACCGCCGTGGCCCATCAGTCGATCCAGCTTGACGGATTCTCCTTCGGTCAGCAGCTCCATTCCTATTTTAGGGTTGCCACAGCAGAATACAACTGTACGCGCATAAAGTTTCCGAGCGTCAGGTGGCTTTTCCGGACGGCGTACCAGAAGAGGCCGTCCCTCCTCCATGTCAACGACCGGCTCACCCGACAGATAGTTGCAGCACAGAAGGCCGCCGCCGTCTTTTTCTCCCTCCGCCGCTTTGGAATATAGCAGCGAATAAAGTCTGTCATCACTCAGATCGCTTCCGATGCAGTGTGCGAACTCCTGAAGCATGCCTGCCCATGCGTTGATCTCCGAGGTGCAGTTGTTGCAGTGCACCATGGCAACCGGCTTGCCATCCGGCGTCGTCACCATGTCGATCTCCGGATATACCTGACTGAGCGGGCGCTCCAGCACGACCATTGCGAAAATGGAGGTGCCTGCCGATACATTGCCGGTGCGCTCGGCGACCGAGTTTGTCCGCGACCATGCCGGTTCCGGCGTCGCCTTCCGGCGGACAGAACGGCGTACCGGGCTGCAACTCGCCGGTCGGATCCAGCAGCTGTGCACCCTCCGGTGTCAACCGGCCGGCCAGGCGCCCGCGGGCAGAACCCGTGGAAGAATGTCCAGCAGCTTCCATCTGAAATGATGCCCGGCAACCAGCCGGTCAAAAGCGGTCCGCCATATCGGCGTCGTAGGTCATTGCGGCGCTGTCGATCGGGAACATGCCAGACGCCTCGCCGACGCCAAGAACGCGTTCTCCGGTCAGCTGCCAATGTACGTATCCTGCCAGCGTTGTCAGGTAATCTATGGAGGAAACATGCGCTTCCTCGTTCAGAATCGCCTGATACAGGTGCGCGATGCTCCAGCGCTGCGGAATATTAAACGAAAACTGTTTGGTCAGCAGGTCGGCCGCCCGGTCGGTAATGGTGTTTCTCCATGTACGGAATGGAACCAACTGATTGCCGTCGCGGTCAAATGCCAGATAGCCGTGCATCATGCCGCTGAAGCCGATTGCATCCAGAACGGTGATCGGACTGCCGTACCGCATCGGTACCGGTCCGCCATATCGCGGTAGCACGCCTGCAGGCCGTTCCATACCTGCTCCAGCGGATAGGTCCAATGCCATTGACCAGCTGATTTTCCCATGTATGACTTCCTGTTGCAAGGACCGCACCATGTCCGTCGGTCAAGACGGCCTTGATTCGTGTAGAACCGAATTCAATGCCCAGCACCTTGCGCTGCGGCGCAGGCTGTACATTGAATTGTTCCGTCATGCTCATTTGTACGCACCTTCTTTTTTGCTGCACTCACCTATATGTAGTATCTTTTGTATTTTTATTGTAACAATTGTACGTACAAAAAGCAAGACGGGAAAATGCACTGAATTTTCCGTCTTTTTATTCATATTATCCAAAAGGTATTATTTCAGGCAGCGTACAGAACCGCGTTCAACAATATTGAGGCTTGATTTTAATATGTTCTCTATGCTCCGGATCTTCCAGACAGCGCATCAATACATTTGCGGCAGTTTCTCCGATATCCGCTGCCGGATAGGTCACAGTCGTCAGATTGTACAGCTGCGAGCCGGCGAACGGCGAATTATCGAAGCCGACAACCGACAGATCGTCCGGAACGCGCTTTCCGGCGCACCGCAGCACATCGATCAGCTTTGCGGCGATTTCGTCATTATAACATACCACCGCTGTGCTGTCCGCCAGACGCTTGAGGATCATTTCATCCATAGAGCCCTCGAACAGATAGCGGACATCCTCTGTCGTGTACCACAGAATGCAGTCATCCTTGATATGCCCGTTATTCTTCTGCATTCCCTTTACAACGCCCTCGTAGCGTTTTACGCCCTGAATATCATCGGATTTGAAAATCCCGCCGATCTGCGTATGCCCCTGGTCAATCAGATGCTGCGTGAGCAGCTCGCCCGACTGTACATCATCCATCAGTACGTAGCTGTCGTTTTGCGCCGTCATAGCAGCCGTTGATAAACACCATGGGGATGCCTGCATCGCGAAAACTTTGCAGAATACCTTCGTTCGGCGTAGGGAGAGCCGTTTTGGTGCCCTCGATGATCAGTCCGTCCACACCGTCCGCCAGCAGCTTCTGCAACGCCGTCGCTTCGTCCAGCGTTTTATTGTGCGTAAGTCCCAGCGTAAACAGATAGTCATGACGGCTCAGCACCCGCTCGATGCCGTTGATGATGCCGGGAAAAATATAATCGTCCAGATACGTGGTCAGCACACCGACTCTGCGGGTGCGGGATTCGCTGCGGTTCACCCGGCCGGCATTCTGCTGACATACGAACGTGCGCGCCCCGGCGTCCGCTTCAGCAGCCCCTCCTGCTCCAGGCCGCTGATCGCCTGCCGTATCGTCTGCCGGCTGTATCCAAACTGCTCAGCAAGCTCCAGTTCCGTTGGAATCTGCTGATTCGCAGTGTATTCTCTGCTATTTATCTGGTCCCTCCAGCCATTGCTGTAACAGCTGATATTTGGGCTGTGCCATATCTCATTCTCCTTGATTTGCCATGATCATTATTACATCTCCTATTATAACGTATGTTTTCATTTTTGTAAACAAAATGTACGTACAATTTTGCATATCTATTTTCTGTCAGGGTCGCCGCTCAGCCGGAGCCGGTTCTGCAGCCGCCACGTTCTGGGCGGCACCTGCATTCTGTTCTTAAACGCTTTATTGAATTGCAGCGCGCCTTCATAGCCAACCTGCTGCGCAATCTGATAAATCGGCAGATTGGTGTTGACCAGCAGCTCTTTGGCCTTATCCATTCGATAATTGATCAAATATTCCTGCAATGTGACATGTAGCGTGCTGCGAAACAGCCTTGCCAGATGGCTTCGGGTGACATTGCAGAAACCGGCGATTTCATCCAGCGAGCGAATATCCGCATAGCGCGATTCGATATAGCGCATCGCCTCCGCAATAGTAGACATTGGCGATATTGATATCCGTCGTAACGTTTTTTGACTGTACCGCGGTATTTTCCATCAGTCCGTCAAAGAAAAGATGCAGTTGCCCGATAATGAACGCTTTTGAGGCATCGGGGTGGCCGAGTATCTGACGAAGCGGCTCCCGGACGCGGGAAGATACCGCATGCGCATAGCTTTGGGGGTAAAAACCGGATTATTCCGCGTCAGGCCGCACGCACGGAGATACGACGGTACGCTCAGGCCGGTGAATACGATCCAGATATAATGCCATGGGTCGTTCTCATCAGCACGGTACATATGCGCGGTATGCGGCTCTATCAGAAAACCTTCTCCCGCCTTGACTTCAATCGTTTCGGAGAGAATATTCTGTCCTTTTTCGCCGGAGGGCTGAAGCATAACCACACCTTTTTCCCGATACAACGTAATGAAAAATGTATTCATTACGAATATTCGGGCCAAAGGCATACAGCGGCGAACACTGCTGATCGCCGATTTCCAGCAGCGCTAGATCCTGGCAGGTGTGTTGAAATTAAAAAAAGATATACTACCATGTCGGTCCGTCCCTTCCGAGCTGACTTTATCAAACATATCTAATAAAATTTTATAAATTTTATCGCAGAAAAAAAAATATTTTTTGCTTTTTAAGTCATTTGATACTTTTTTTTTATAATAGTGCTATAATCCAATTTGTCAAGACAAACCAGTCGGATTTGATCATACAATTTCAGATTTACATGATTTATGAAAGAAGGGTAATTATGGACAAGAACTTGTTTGCTGTCAATCCGCCGATGGGCTGGAACAGCTGGGACTGCTACGGTGCCTCCGTTACGGAAGAAGGGACCTCATCGAAACGCGGATTATATGGCAGAGCATCTGAAGCCCTATGGCTGGGAATACGTTGTATGCGATATTCAGTGGTCGGAGCCGACCGCAGATTCTACCGCCTCTCACGCCTCTGCTGAGCTCTGCATGGACGAATACGGCCGTCTGATGCCCTCCCCAAATCGTTTTCCCTCCGCCTTGCAGACGGAAAAGGCTTCAAACCGATTGCTGACTACATTCACAGCAAGGGACTGAAATTCGGCATTCATATCATGCGCGGCATTCCGCGTCAGGCGGTTGCAAAAAAGAACGTACCCATCAAGGGTACCGATGTTCATGCGCGTGATATTGCTCACACGGCTTCTATCTGCGCCTGGAACTCGGATATGTACGGTCTTAATCCCGTTGCCGTCGGCGCACAGGCCTATTACGACTCTCTGTTCGAGCTGTACGCTTCGTGGGGCGTCGATTTCGTCAAGGTAGATGACATCTGCGTGGTTTACCGCCGTATCAATCAGGATTACGACTATTCCGGCAGAGAAGAAATCGAAATGATCGCCGCAGCAATTCAGCATTGCGGCCGCGATATTGTGCTGAGTCTTTCTCCCGGACCGGCCATGGTGGAACAGGCGGACCACCTGCGCAAATACGCCAATATGTGGCGCATTACCAACGATTTCTGGGACCGCTGGGAAGATATTATTACTGAAATGTTCATGCGCTGCCGCAACTGGAGTCCTTACGTATCGAACGGCTGCTTCCCGGATTGCGATATGCTTCCGGTCGGCCATATCTCCATTCGCGGCTGCGAGCACGGCGTTTTCGAGCGCAACACGCTTCTGACCCGCCCTGAGCAGCGCACCATGCTGACGCTGTGGTCGATTTTCCGTTCGCCGCTTATGCTTGGCTGCGAGCTGACCGATCTGGATGAATGGACGCTCGGCCTGATTACCAACCCGGAAGTGCTGGCACTGCTGAAGGACAGCCGGAACGCCCGCGAAATTCTGAATGTCTGCGACACGATTGCATGGCAGGCTGAAGATGAGCAGGGTAACACCTACCTTGCCGTATTCAATCTCGGCAATCTTCCGGCAAAGCGCGAGATCACGCTGGACAAGCTCGGTCTGTCCGGTGAATACACGGTTCACGACCTCTGGGGCGACCAGCCCGATGCTGTCGTTTCCTCCGGCATTGTATGCTCGATCGATACGCACGGCGCTGTTCTGTTTAAGCTCACGACAAAATCCTAATTCTCCTTTTCTTCAAAAAAAACACCACCCGCAAGGGTGGTGTTTTTTGTTCTGATCAAAATCGTCTTATTCCAATTCGCTCAGCAGCATATTCAGTTCGGATATGACATCATCCGCCGCACGGTCTGCCAGTCGAAGAACGCACGGATTGCCTGTTTTCATCGCATAGGACAGTCCCGCCTGCCGAAGCAGCTCCACATCATTTTCGTTATCCCCCGAAAGCCATCGTTTCTTCTCGATTGATATGAAGATGGCGCTGTAACAAAACCGCAAGCGCTGTGCCTTTATCGCAGTCCTGCGGCAGCAGGTCCACCCACGCCATACCGGAAACCACAGGCCGCATCGTCCCTCCCGCAGCCTGCGCGATACGCAGACGGTATTCTTCGGTGGCGCCGTCCGGGAAATACGCCGCAATTTTCAGAAACGGTTCCGGCACCGCTGTCAGATCCCTCTACAACCGCTACATCATTCCCACAAAATATCGCATATGGTCCGCGTAAGCCGGGTCCTTTGGCTGAACATAGCACTGCATGACTCCGCTCAGCAGCGGTTCGCAGCCCCTCCATCTCCAGCATGCAGCGCAGAATCTTCGTGCCGAGCGCCCGGTCGATCACCTGCTTATACAGCACACTGCCGTCGCTGATGACCAGACTGCCGTTTTTCGCAGATATAGTCGATTTTTGTCCGCGACAGGGGGCAAACAGCCGCCGCAGATTGGTATACTGTCTGCCGCTCGCCGCCGCAAAACGAATTCCGTGCTGTTCCAGCCGTTCAATAACGTCAAACAGCGCCGGGTCTAATCGGGTCTGTCCGCCTTGCAGCAGCGTCCCGTCAATATCACTTGCGATTAAATGAATCATATGACTAAATCCCTTATATTATAAAAGAGCTCGAGATTTGCGAACGCCATAGTAGTTTTAGACTTCCGCGTGACAGCGTACTTCCAACGCTCGTAATCAATTCACAATACAACCTATCTCAAATCAAAACGCCTAGACCGTTACAGCTATGTGCATATCCGATTGATCCTCTATCCCATGCAGATACAGCATATCATAATAAGAAACAAAAGTCACTTATCTATATTCAAAATTCAAATTTTGACTGTAGATATTACTCTTGAACAGCAGAGCTTGTACTGTCCGTTTTTCCAATCAGATAAAATATATATTATATTCATGAGGGGCCACAGGGTAATTCCCTGTGGCCTATTTTTTGAAAGGAGAAAAACATGTTCAACAATCAAAAATTCCTGACGCGCGGCGTGATGGCTGAGCTTCCATCATGGCTGACCAACCTTATGTGGCACATGGTCTTGACGATGGAGATTGAGGAAAAAAGACTACCTGCAGGTATTCAAGCTGACAAAAACACCAACGGGTCAGCACATCGTCCACGAGCAGGAGCAACCGCTGTACCGTTATGAACTCGATGTACCGTGTGACGATGCGGTAAACGCGAAGGTGTTCGTGATTGATGATTTGACGCATTCTACTATGCTGCTTGCCGAAGAGTATTAACATTCACCAAACGAAATGGAGGAACAGACAATGAGCGAAACAAGAATTTGTGCAAATTGCGGTGAAGAGCATTCAATTGACCAGATGTTTGAAGTGGAAGGCGATTGGCTCTGCGAGGACTGCACGGATCGCCTGACCGTAATCTGCGACCACTGTGCCGAGCGGGTTTACGAGGAAAATGCCGTCGAGGATGACACGCACACGCTTTGCGACCACTGCTTTGATGAATACTACGTCCGCTGTGAGGACTGCAACCGTATTATTCATCGTGACCGCGCGTATTGGGACAATGACGACAACGCCTACTGCGCATCCTGCTGGGATGAGCACAGCGAGGTCATCCACGAGTACAGCTACACGCCCGACCTCGTGTTCCATGGCAAAGGTCTGCGGCATTTCGGCGTAGAGTTAGAAATCGACGACGGCGGTACGGTCAACAGCAATGCGCAGAAGCTGCTCGACATCGCGAACGCCAACGCAGAAAATCTCTACATCAAGACGGACGGCAGTCTGGATGAAGGTCTGGAGCTCGTTACGCATCCAATGACGCTCGAATACCATTTGAACGAAATGCCGTGGGCAGAGGTCCTTCGCAAAGCGCAGAGCATGGGCTATTTGAGCCACGCGGCCGGAACTTGCGGACTTCATGTTCACATCTCTCGCCTTGCGTTCGGCTGTACCTACGAGCAGCAGGAAGCCGCGATTGCCCGACTGCTGTATTTTGTCGAGAAATTCTGGGCCGAACTGCTGCGGTTCAGCCGCCGCACCCAGTCTCAGATGAACCGCTGGGCGGCGCGGTACGGCATTCGCCTCACCCCGTCCGAGCAGATGAACCATGCGAAGAATTCCTGCGCTGGGCGATATACTGCGGTCAATCTCACGAACGCGGATACGGTCGAAATCCGTATGTTCCGCGGCACTTTGAAACTCAATACTTTGAAAGCCACCTTGCAGATGGTCAACCATCTCGTCGAGGTGGCTGTTTCTATGTCTGACGCTGCCGTGCAGGACATGAGCTGGTTTGACTTTCTCGATGACATCACCGAACCCGAACTCATTCAGTATCTCAAAGAACGTCGTCTTTACGTTAACGAACCTGTTAATGTATACGGAGGAGGCTTGTAATATGTGCAGTCTTGTTCGGCTTAATTGATTTTAAGGAGAGCCTCAGCACCCACACGAAGAACAAAATCCTGAATACTCTCGCAAGAGAGTGTCAAGTGCGCGGTACGGACGCGACCGGTATCGCGTATAACTTTAACGACCGCTTGCGAATCTACAAGCGTCCCCTTCCCGCTCGGAAAATGAAAATCCACATTCCGCATGACGTGAACGTTGTCATGGGGACACACTCGTATGACTACACAGGGCAACGCACAGTTTAACCAGAATAATCATCCGTTCCTTGGTCATATTGACGGAAACAGCTTTGCTCTCGCTCACAACGGAGTGCTCTGGAACGATAAAGAGTTACGAATGGAAGAAAGTCTGCCAATGACGAGTGTCGAAACGGACAGCTATGTTGCCGTTGCAGCTTCTTGAACAGCAGAAAACCCTTGACTTTGACAGCCTGCAGCATATGGCTGAAAAGGTCGAGGGTTCTTTTGTGTTTACGGTTCTGGATAAGGATAACTCCATCTGGTTCGTCATCGGCGACAATCCGCTTTGCATCATGTTCTATGATGGTTTCTTGATTTACGCTTCCACGCAGGAAATCCTCTGCAAAACAATCAAAAAGCTGCGGCTGAAAGCGCCCACCGATATTCTCGAGCCGCAGGAAGGAGAAATCATGAAAATTGACCGCACCGGCCGTATCACTACAGGCACCTTCACGCCGCACACGACATTCGAGCACTGGTGGCGCAAATACCCATTCTATCGTAGCTACTACGAAGACACGCCGACCAGTTATGACGACCTGTTCAGCGTGGCGAAGGCATTCGGCGTAACCGCCGACGAGGTGCAGGCACTCTTGGATTACGGCTGCTCCGAGGAAGAAATAGAAGAAATGCTGTACGACCCGGAACTCTTTCACGAGATGACCGGCGAGCTGCTGTATGCGTACTGAGGAGAGGAGGTGACCCGATGAAGGTGATTAAGAACACGCTGCTGTTCGGCATTAAGATTGTCGCGGCGGTGGCGGCGGCAGTCCATGTGCTGCGCGGCAAGGATGCGTCCGAGTAACAGATTGGCCTTTTTCTGTGCGGAACAATGCAATAAACCACACAGAAAGGCGGATACGCATGAACCTGGACAAATATCCCGATGTGCTGACGCTGCGTGAGTGTCAGAAGATTTTGCAGGTGAGCCGCGGCACAATGCTGCGGCTTCTGCACGAAGGCGAGATCCCGGCGTTTCGCATCGGGAATCGCTGGCGCATTCAGCGAAAAAAATGCTCGGAATTCATCGAGCGCAGCGAATACGAAAACAACAGAAATGAACCGTTCCATTTGGGCATACCCATGCGGAACACGCGGAAATCCTCCGTTTAAGTCGATTTTGAGGGTTTCGGAACGTTCCGAAATTTTCATCGGCTTAAACGGGAAATTTACGGAGGGAGACATATCATGAAAATCGGATATGTGCGCGTGAGCACGGAGGAGCAGAACACGGCGCGGCAGGAAATCATGCTGCGCGAGCTCGGCGTAGACGAGCTGTTCGTCGACTGAGGGCGAGCGGAAAAAACGCGGACCGGCCGGAGCTGAACCGGATGATGAACTTTGTGCGGCGCGGCGATACGGTCATCCTTGAGTCGATCAGCCGCTTTGCAAGAAATACGCGCGACCTGCTCGACCTTGTGGAGCGGCTGACAGAAAAGCAGGTAGAGTTCGTCAGCCGCAAGGAAGCCATTGATACGACAACGCCGACCGGCAAGTTTATGCTGACCGTGTTTGCGGCGGTGGCAGAGCTCGAACGCGAGTACATTTTGCAGCGTCAGCGTGAGGGTATTGCCATCGCCAAACAGCAGGGAAAGTACCGCGCCGTCCGCCGAAGGCATATCCGGACTTCGAACGCATCGCAGCGCGGTGGCAGAAGGGCGAAATCACCGCCGTGCAGGCGATGAAGCAGCTCGGGATGAGCAAGACAAGATTTTACGAGCGAGTGAAGCGGCTTAAAAAGTAGAAAGCTGTCGTGTGCGGCGCGGCATACGCTGAAGCAGGATAGAGCTTAAGCAGGGTGTCTAAGGTGATCGTGCGCAGAGACAGAAATGACCGGGCTGCTGATGTGAATTCATTGAAAAGTCAATAATGACGAAAATGGGGATTTTCTCTACAATAAAACAAAAGGCAGTACTGCATTGCACACGCGCGGTACTGCCTCAAACTTTTTATGGAGGAATTTCAAATGGAAAATCAAATCTACGGCTACATTCGCGTGTCCTCACGTGACCAGAACGAGGACAGGCAGGTAATCGCGCGATGCGGGAATTCGGCATCGCGGAAAAATCTGGTCATCGACAAGCAGTCCGGCAAGGACTTCGCACGGCCGGGCTATCGCAGACTGCTGAGAAAATTAAAGCCGAACGACACTCTCGTGATTAAGAGCATCGACCGGCTGGGACGCAATTATGATGAGGTTTTGGAGCAGTGGCGGCTGCTGACAAAGGAGAAGCAGGTGGATATTGTGGTGCTCGATATGCCGCTTCTGGATACGCGGAAGGGCCGCGATTTGATCGGAACGCTGATCTCTGACATCGTTTTGCAGCTGCTGTCCCTATGTCGCCAGACCGAGCGGGAGTTTATCCATCAGCGGCAGGCGGAGGGTATCGCGGCCGCCAAGGCGAGAGGGGTCAAGTTTGGTCGAAAACCGGAACGCCCGGCGGAATACGAGCATCTGCGTGATGAATGGCGAGCAGGACGCATTTCTGCACGTGCTGCGGCGCGTCAGCTGGGTGTCGCACATCGAACTCCCTTCATGAAGTGGGTCGAACAGGAAAATGCAGATTGTTGATAAAAGTACACTGAAATAGACGCTCCCTCGACGCGGTCGGTCAGCGCCGGACTTCTTACGTTGGATAATTTCGACATAGGCGGCTCCTTTCGCTCTCCGTGAGCGGTTTTCTGCCTCTATTGTAGCGCGTGCAGAACGTTTCGCAACAAAAACCCGCCCGGCTCTGATGAAGGAGAGAGAACGAGCCGGGCGGTATACGGAAATGAGAGAGAAGGGAAGCGGGTTTACGGAACGAGGCAGTCGGGGAGGAGCGCGCGGAGCTGCCGGAGCAGGCCGTCGCAGTCGTCCGAGTAGATGACGAGCGTCAGCGGATTGCTCAGGTCGAGGCTGTAAATGCCGAGCAGGGACTTCGCGTCGATCGTGTAGCGGCCGGAAACCAGATTGACCTCATACGGGCAGGGAGTGAGAAAATCGACGAGTTTTTTTTGACCTGATCGGTCTGCTGCAAACGAATTTTTACTTCAGTCATATCCAGAATTCCTTTCCATCAGAGCAGAGGGGCGGAGGCGATACAGCTGCGGATTTCTTCCATGGAGGGCATGGCGGGGGATAGCGCCGCCCTTTGTGGTGGTCAGACTGTCGGCGGCGTTGCCGAAGCGGACGATTTCGCGGAGCGCATCCTCGGGGAGCGCGCGCAGCTCCTCCGGCGGTCTTGCCTTTCAGCAGGAAGTGGATTGCGCCCATGAAGGCGTCGCCTGCGCCGGTGGTGTCCACCGTCGGCACATCGAAGGTCGGGAGCGCCCCGGCACACACTGCGTTGCGGCAGTAAGCGCCCTTCGCGCCCATGGACACCAGTACGAGCGACGGCCCCATATCGAGCAGCGCCTTCGAGCCGCGTTCCGGGTCGCTTTCGCCGGTCACGAGCTGCATTTCCTCCTCGGAAACCTTGAGAATGTCCGCGAGGCGGATGCCTTCCTTCATCCGGAGAACCGCCTCTTCGGTATCGTCCCAGAGAAGCGGACGGTAGTTCGGGTCGAAGCTGACGAGTTTTCCCTTCTGCCGCGCATAGCGGGCCGCGGAGAGCGTCGCCGTGCGGCAGGGGTCGGCGGTCATGGAAACCGAACCGAAATGGAAGATGGCGCAGTCGTCGAGCAGCGCGGTATCGACCTCGGACTCGCGCAGCATGATGTCCCGCGCCGGGGCTGCGGTAGAAGGTAAAAGAGCGGTCGCCGTTTGCGTCCAACTGGACGAACGCCAGCGTCGTGGGCACCTTTTCATCGACCGCCAGACCGGAAACGTCAATTCCGCTGTCGAGCAGCGTCTGCCGCAGAAAATCGCCGAACCCGTCTTTTCCGACCTTGCCGATAAAGGCAGTTTTTCCGCCCAGACAGGCGTTCATCGCCAGAACATTCGCCGGTGCGCCGCCGGGATTGCGGGCAAAGAGCGCGATGCCCTGCGCGTTTTCTCCGTTCGGCGTGAAGTCGATTAGACATTCACCGAGAGCTGCAACATCAATCATGTTTTTAATCACCTCAAACTGCTTTTTCGCGTTCAGTTCAGTCATGATGCGGTTATACGAACGCTTGTTGATACGATAGAAGAACAGGACGGCCGCCGTTAACAGCCACAGCACGCCGGGAATCAGCGAGAAGGCGAGGTGCATGCTCGTCTGCACGGCGGCATTCTGCGCCTGATTGGGGACGAACTGCAAAGCGCCCAGAATGCCGGCGAGTGCCGAAGTGCCGATGGCCATGCCGAGCTTGTTGCCGAGCGACACAAAGGCGTACTGGAAGCCGTCGTTGCGCACGCCGGTTTTCCACTCGCCGTACTCCACGCAGTCGGGCACGATGGCGTAAATCGCGGTGTTGAAGCCGCAGAAGAAGAACTGCGAGAGCGCGGCAAACGTGTAAAACGGCACCGGGGTGGATACCGCGCTGAAGAAATACAGGGCAATCAGTGAAACGCCGGTTCCGGCGGAGAACAGCGCGGCGGTATGGCCCTTGTTGCCGAGTTTTCGAACACGAAGGGGAACACGGCCGCACCGAGAATGGACGGCACAATTAAAATCAGAGAGTAGACCGTGAACAGGTTTTTCGTTGCCCTCCACATATTTGAAGTAATAGAGCAGGTCGGCATTGCGGCCATACAGCGTCACACCGAACAGGAACTGACCGGCGAGCGCAATCAGATACGGACGGTTCTGCGCCGCCGCCTGAAACTGCTTTTTTCAGCGAAACTTTCTTTTCGCGTCGGGGAGGCTGCACGACCTCTTTCGTCTTGGCAAAACAGAACCAGTGACAGAGCGTGAAGATACCGCCGTAGAGCACCGTCACCATCAGGTAGCCGTGCGCGGCGTTGTCACCGCCAAAGCGAGAAATCAGCGGGAGCGTGATGATATTGATAATATTGATGGCGATCATCGCGCAGACCGAACGGGAAGTGTTGATCTTCGCCCGTTCCTCGATGTTCTGCGTCAGCGTGCCGCACCAGCGTACCGTAGGGAATGTTGACGCAAGTGTAGCCGAGCACCAGCGCGCAGTAGGTGATGTACATATACAGGCTTTTCGCCCTGTCCGGCCACGCCGGATGCGCCCAGAACGTCAGCACCAGAACGACGGCGGTGAGCGGCGCGCCGATCAGCAGCCACGGGCGGTAGCGGCCCAGCGGGTGCGGGTGCGGTCGCTGAGCGAGCCGATGACCGGGTCGTTTATCGCGTCCCAGAAGCGGGAGACCAGCATCAGCAGCGAAACCGCCGCCATGCTGATGCCGCAGACATCGGTGTAGAAAATCATCAGAAAATTGCCGACAAACATCCAGCTGAAATTGCAGCCGACGTCGCCCATGCCGTAGGCGATCTTGCTGATCAGCGGAACCTTGATATTGGTGTCTTGCTGCCGGGATGGTGCGGTGTTACTGCTCATTCGGCGCAGCTCCTTTCTCTCTTTACCCTGTTCCGAGGCTTAAAGCCGGGTTTCGTCCGCGATTTTCACGACCGCCTTGACGATGTTCGCCTTGTCGGCGATGCTCTTGTCCATCGCGTTCTGGATAATAAATCCATAAAGTCAGCAATACGTAATA
>VOFK01003581.1_pt1 | contig 17533 bp, 18 predicted proteins | sample 5384121 | NCBI WGS metagenome assembly VOFK01 (sample SAMN12384730, study PRJNA508395) | human gut metagenome | isolation source: healthy gut J | host: Homo sapiens
CAAACTTCGTTTCGGTTACGTATTGCTCACGGCGCGGAACTTGTCGGCGACGGCCACGCGGATGCGGTCGGCCCGTTGTCGTAAGCCATCCGGCATAGTAGACGTTGTTCCTGCCCCGTTGAGCGTCGCCAGCGCCTCGGCCGGACTGAGTTTGCCGAGCATCGCCATCTTTTCCGGGCAGGATCGAAATGTCGATGCACTCTTCGCGTTCGCCGTAGATCTCGACACGCGCCACACCGTCCAGATCGCCCAGCTCGCGTTTGAGCAGGCCGGCATAATCCGACAGCTGCCGCTCCGTAAGACCGTCGCCCGTGAGCGCATAGAGCATTCCGTAGACCAGTCCGAAGTCGTCCACGACGACCGACGTTCCCGACGGCAATCGCCGCTGGACGTCGGAAGCCTTGCGGCGCAGCATGTCCCAGCACTGTTCGACGTCGGCGTCGCGCACCGTGCTTTTCAACTCCACCTCCCAAAATCGCCAGATCGTTGAACGACGAGCTGAGTCACGCTTCCACCTCGCCCATGGTGCGGATGTTCTTCTCCAACGGATCGGTCACCTCAACTCCATTTCATGCGCCGAAGCGCCGGGGCGCGTCGCTATGACCATCGCCAGCTTGACCTTGATTTCGGGGTCTTCGAGCTTCGACATGTCGTAGGCCGAGAGGATGCCGCCGACCAGAAGGACGGCGACGACGAAATAGACGAGCTTCCGATTGGCGAAAGCCCATTTCCCGAAATCGATCATAGCAATCCTCCACGTTTGTTTTCGTCACACCCGGCAGGGGGCGCCACCTTTCGCCTTCACGCAGCCGGTGCACGCCCGACGTGACGATCCGCTCGCCGGCCGCAAGTCCCGCTCCGACGACCGCTTCGCCGCCGGTCTGCAACCGCTCGACCCGTACCTCGCGGCTCACGACCGTACTGTCCTCCCGGCAGATCCAGACGCACGTCCGGTCGCCGTCGTCGAAGAGCGCGACGGCCGGCACGGCCACCTGCGCGGGACCCGACGGCCGGCATACGATGGTGACCATCGTATTCATACCCGGCGACGGGAGCGGCCGCAAATCGGCCGGAACGCCCAGCCGCAGCGTATAGAGCTGGTTGGCGTTGGCCTTCGGACTGATGCTCCGCAGCCACAGCGGAATCCGCTTGCCGGGCCAGAAATCGAAGGCCGCCTCGAAGCCGTCAGAATTCGCTGCGGCGGACATACTCCGAGCCGGGGATATTGATCTCGATTTCGGGAGCCTCCGCCGACACGACGGTCAGCACGGGCATTCCTGCCCCGACGACGGTCGAAGGGTCGAACAGCCGTTTCTGCACATACCCGTCGAAAGGCATACGGATCTCGGTATCGGCGAGCTGGTTCCGACTGTTTTCGTATTTGGCCGTGATCTGTTGCAGTCCGTAACGCGCCTTGTCGTAGGCGTCGGGCGTAGCGGCTCCGTCGGCATAGAGCGACATTACGCGCTCCGCTTCGGCCTTGACGCGCTTGTACTCGGCCTCGGCGGCTTCGGCTTGAAGCCGGTAATCGCGAGCATCGAGCGCCGCGAGCGGCGCCCCGCGCCGGACGAACTCCCCCTCTTCGGCGAAAATCGTTCGGAGCGTCCCGCCGACCTTGAACGCCGCATTGACCTCCTGCGCCGCCCTGACGCAGCCGGGAAACTGCACCGTCCGCGGCGTACCGTAGACACCCACGGTATCGATGCGTACGATAGGCAGCCGCACCGCACCCTCCGGCCGGCCCGAACAGCCGCAACAACAGGCGAGCAGGCAGACCATCCCCATGAATTGATTTCGTCTTTTCATACCTCACTGAATTTGATGCAAATGTACCGAAGCGCGCATCCATCGAAAAGAATGATATGGATGCAGCATTGTCCGATCCGTACGATTTTCGTAAAAATAAGCAAAAAATCGGTCGATATGAACCGGATTATTCGTTATTTTGCACGAAATTGAAACAAAAATGGACACACCTGTTACTCCTTCCATCGGATTGTTCCATGCCGACAAGCAGACTGTCGAAGCACTGGGGCCGGTCGTTCAACTCGCCAAAAGCGGATTTTTCTACTGCACCCAGGGAGAGATGAGCCTGGTGCTGGGCAACCGCGCTTTCGAAATTCACCGGGGCGACATCTATATCTACCCGCCCCTCTCCAAGACCTATATCCGTATGCTCAGCGACGATCTGCACGGCACGGTGGGCGTGGCGGACTTCGATTTCGTCTTCACGCTGGCCAACTCGATCTCCAACACGCAGAACCACCTCTACATGCGGGAAAATCCCTGCATCTCGCTCAACGACGAGCAGCGCCGGCGCATCGAAGAACTGATCGAACTGATCCGGCGCCGCGAACGGTCACAGGGCTCTCGCAGCACGAATGAGAATAACCGTCTCATCTACAACCAACTGCTCTCGTCGCTCGGCAAGGCGCTCTGCTGCGAAATCGCCGAGGCCTACTTTTTCAACCATCCGATCCAGCCGCTCAAACAGGATCGCAAGGACCGGATTTTCCAGAGTTTCATCTTCTCGCTCTCCCAGAATTTCCGCACGCACCACAGCGTTTCGTTCTACGCCGCGGAGCAGTGCCTCACCCCGCGCTATTTCTCCACGATCATCCGGGAAAAATCGGGCCGCAACGCCCTGCAATGGATCATGATGTTCATTATCGCCGAGGCGAAGAAGCTGCTCTCCGATCCCGATCCGAGCATCAAGGAGATCGCCGAAACGCTGGGATTCTCCAACCAGTCCTTCTTCGGCCGCTATTTCAAGCAATACGTCGGTCTCTCGCCGATGGCATTCCGCTCCTCCGGCGCGGAGGAGTAACGCACGAACGAAGCAAGGGGCGGAACGAACTTCGTTCTGCCCCCTGTATTTCGGCCCTCCCCGCACGGTCGTGCGGCCATCCCGTCAAAGAATCATCCACGCCAGCTCGTCGCGCAGATAGGCACCGCCGCGCGAGTCGGGAAGCCGCTCGATCATCCGTGCGAGCCGCTCCGGTGCGATGCGGGCCGACGCCGACTGAACGAATGCCGCCGCACCGCGCGCCAGTCGCAGATCGTCGGGACAGGCGGCCACCGCATCGGGCACGGCCTCGACGACCGCCGCCGCGTCGAACTCCTGCACCCGCGCACGCGCCAGCGCCATCAGCGCCGCATAGCGTTCGGCACCGCTTCCAGCCCGCAGCCATCGCCCGCACAGCGTATCCAGTACGGGACGGCCGCAGCGGCTCAGCAGACGCAGCGCCAGCTCTTCGATCAACTCCTCCGGCATCCGCCCGACGAACCACTCGTCGACATTGTCCGGCGTCACCGAAACGGGATCGGCGATCGTCAGCGCAGCCATCCGCAGTTCGCGGACATCCTGCCGGTAAAGGAATCGCGCGAACGCATGATCCGTCCCTACCCGACCGGCGATCGCGCGGATCGTAGGGATACTGACGCCGTAGTTGAGACCGTAGCCGCCCTCGCCGCGCTGCATCGACTCGGCCACCGCGCCGTTCATCTCGCGGCGCAGCTTGCCGAGTAGCGCCGCCATGCGTGCCGTATGGTTCGTCATTTCTTGGACGGAAGCGCCAGTTCCACGTCGCGGCCGAATTCGAAGAGCGGCAGCGTAGCGCGCGTCAGCTCCTCCGTCCCGCAATAGACCGTGCAGACCACGTCGGCCGCCACGCGGTAGGTCGCCGTGCGCGCCGCCTTGGGCGAAGCGGGCGTAAGGGTGAACGAACCGTCGCTCTCCTTGTCGAGCTGCAACAGCACCACGTCGCCCGTCAGGTCGTTGCCGGGCAGCAGCCCCCGATCGGGCGAAAAAGCGGCAGAGGATGTATTTCTGCTTGCCGGCATCGGGCACGACGGTGATCCGTTCGACGGAGGTCGTCGTCACCCGTTTGCCGAGGAACAATTCGGTATAGGCCTGCTCCTGCCGGTCCAGCTCCGCCAATGCGGCTTGCAGGCCGGCGCCGAAGACATGCTCTCCCGCCTCGCTGGTAATCAACTCCATGCGGTGACGGCGAATTGCGAAGAGCGTGTTGGCGGCATTACGTGCCGCCGTTTCGAGCGACTCGTCCACGAGCGAACGCTTATCGAAGGGAACCCGCGAGAAGGTCTCGGCATCGCCCAGATAGGAGGTAGCGCGCACCTCGCCGGCGGGAACTTCGGAGGCCGTCGTCGCGTCGCGGTCGAGCAGCGCTACGCGCGCCGCCTTGACCGAATAGAGCGTCTTGTCGCTCAGCGCGCCGCGCACACCCAGGAATTTCTGTGCGTAACGGGCGTAGGGCCCCACGGTGACGACCTCCTTCTCGACGGTCAGATCGACCGCCAGCGGCGAGGTCGGAATACCCACCTCGACACGGCCGTTCTCCTCGAAAGCCCCCGCACGGGCCACGCGATAACTCTGCGCCGAGGCGCTTCCCACGGTGAGCGCGGTGCAGCACAGCAGCGAAACAAGTGTTTTCATAACCAATTCAATTTGTCGATTCACAAATATAACCATTTTCCCGCCCCGATCAAAATTTGAGGTAGAAATCCCCCGTCAGCCGCCGGTACTCCTCCGTGAAGCGGCCGGGCGCCTCCTCGATCACCAGCCGGTCGGTGCGGAACTCCGCCGCATCGCCGCGGACGAACTCCGTCAGGCAGCGCTTCACCCCGCTGCGGGGTGTCGACCACACCTCGGTCAGCCGCCGCAGCGCCAGCCGGCCGCGCGCCTGCTCGCGGAACCGCTGTGCCTCGACCGCCGGCAGGATGACCGCCAGACGCCCCTCGGGCGCAAGCAGCCGGCAGGCGGCGGCGATCAGCTCGCCGTGCGTGAGCGCGACGGTATGGCGTGCCGTGGTGCGCCCCGCGTCGGGCGGCAGCAGCGAACGGTCGTAATAAGGCGGATTGGAGACCACCAGATCGAACGGCTCCTCCGGCCGGTACTCCTGCACCGGCGCGCAACACGTCGTCACACGCCCGCCCCACGGCGAACGGTCGGCGTTCGCCCGCGCCTGCTCCGCGCAGGCCGCATCGATGTCGAGCGCCGTGACGCCGGCCGCAGGCGACCGCTGCGCCAGCATCAGGGCGATCACGCCCGTACCCGTGCCCACGTCCAGCAGCAGCCGGTCGGCGGCGCCGAGCGCGACCCACGCCCCCAGCAGCACGCCGTCGGTGCCTACCTTCATCGGGCAGACGTCCTGTTCTATCGTAAATCGTTTGAAACGAAACATATCCTCATTTCAGAAATCCGTCGATCCCCGCGCCGAACAGCGCGAAGTCGTACCGCACGGGGTCGTCGGCGTCGAACGTGCGCAGCGCCGCGGTGATCTCCTCCACGGCCCGCCAGTCGTTCTGCCGCCGCGCGAGCAGCCCCAGCGCACGGCCCATGTTGCCGGTATGCAGGTCGAGCGGCAGATAGAGCGCCGAGGGCGGAATCGTGCGCCACAGACCGAAATCCACGCCCCGGTCGTCGTGCCGCACCATCCAGCGGAAATACATGCACAAACGTTTGCAGGAGGCGCCCCGCTCGATCGACGAAACGTGTTTGCGACACCGTTCGGGGTGTTCCGTGCGGAAAAACTCCTCGCGGAAGGCCGCCAGCACGCGGCGCATGTCGCCCGTGGAGGCATAGCTCGCCTCGACGAAACGGCCCAGACCGCCGTGCCGTTCGCAGATCGCACGGATCGAACGGACGAACTGGATGAGATCGCCGCCGTTGAAAGTGCGGTGGACGAACCCTGAGAGCTTCGCCAACTCGCGCTCGGAGGCGTTGCGGACGAAATCGTGCGGCGCATCGTCGAGAAAGTGCATCATGCGCAAACCATTGCGCACGATCATGGGACGGCTGCCCCACGCGATCGTCGCCGCGAGGAATCCCGCGATCTCGCGGTCGTCGCGCGACGCGAAGCGGTGCGGCACGGCGATCGGGTCGGCCGAGATGAACTCCTCGCGGTCGTACCGGTCCCAAAGCCGTTCGAGCAGATCGTGCAACTCTTCGCGTTCCATCGTCATCCTACGATCCGGCCGTCGCTCATCGTGATCGTCCGGTCGGCACGCGCCGCCAGACTCTCGTCGTGCGTGACGATGACGACGGTCTGTCCCAGCCGCTCGCGCAGCTCGAAGAAGAGCCGGTGGATCTCCTCGCGGTTGTGCGTATCGAGATTGCCCGAAGGTTCGTCGGCCAGCAGCACCGAAGGCGAGTTGATCAGCGCACGGGCAATGGCCGCGCGCTGCTGCTCGCCGCCCGACCGCGGCGGGTTTGTGGTCGCGGCGTGCCGCGAGACCCCATCAAATCGAGCGCTCCGCCGCCGCGCCCCGACTTCGCGCCGGTCGCGCCCGCCGATCAGCCCCCGGCAGGCAGACGTTTCGAAAGCGGTGAACTCGGGCAGCAGGTGATGGAACTGGAGGCAGACGAAGCCGACGACGGTTGCGGAAACGCGACGCTCCTGTCCGACAAAGCAAACGGTCGATGCCGCCGAGCGACGCGCCTGCCGTCGGGCGCGCGAGCGACCCGATGATCTGCAACAGCGTCGTCTTGCCCGCGCCGCTGGCGCCGACGATCGATACCACCCGCCCGCGCGCCACTTCGAACGACACGCCGCGCAACACCTCCAACGCACCGTAGCGTTTGCCCCAGTTGGTGATGTGGGCTTGGCTTTATCTGAATTCCGGTTTGGCTGGGGCATTTGCGGCATGTGGGTAGCTTTTGCTGGACGAGAATATTCGCGGGGCTATTTTTGTGCGCCGTTGGTACAGCATGAAGTGGGTGAGCAAAAAGTTTCATTAAATAGCATTTGTTTAATGGCGTTTGAAGGGGAGCTTGGAAATTTATTAATTTTTTTCTGTCCTTTTAGATTTTGAGTGTTAACGTGTTATCTCTTTTCTTGTCGGATTGCAGAAAAAAATATGCAGGAAAGATTTGCATAGTCCAAAAGTTTACCATACATTTGCACCGCATTTGAGAAGAATGCTGGTTACACTAAGGAAGTTTGGGTGAGTGGCTGAAACCACCAGTTTGCTAAACTGACGTACGGGTAACCGTACCGGGGGTTCGAATCCCCCAGGCCTTCCGCAAAGAAAGCATCGGTTTGTAAAAGCCGGTGCTTTTCAAATCGGTGGGATTCGTCTAACGGTTAGGACACATGCCTCTCACGCATGCAATACGAGTTCGATTCTCGTATCCACTACAAAGTTTTTTTGTAAAATGTTTAAACGCACTCTTAGCTCAGTTGGTAGAGCAACTGACTCTTAATCAGTGGGTCCAGGGTTCGAATCCCTGAGGGGTGTACAATTTTAAACATGAAAAAAAAGTTCTGAAAATTATTGATTTTCAGAACTTTTCTTCTCTCTGCATATCCTGCTTTTTTCTATGCTTGCCTTTTGTGTCTCTTACAAATTTGTGAGGCAAAAACTCGATGGTAAACAATTTGGGAATGGAATTGTTTTACAGAAAAACAAAGTCATGAAAAAATTTTACGTTTATCTTATTAATAGCTGCTGCAGCCGCCAGTTCCATGCCACAGCGTGTTCTTTCGTGCACAGGAATCACCTTGACTGCCAAAGACAGTTCACGAATTGTTGCCCGCACCATTGAATGGGGAGGGAGCAATCTTCACAGCCAGTACGTCATCGTGCCACGTGGTTATGAGCAATATTCCTATGTGCCGGAAACAAACGGGTCGGGAATGAAATTTACAGCCAGATATGGTTATGTGGGCTTGGCCGTTGAGCAAAAAGGAATTTATAGCTGAAGGTTTGAATGAAGGCTGGCCTTTCAGCCGGTTTGTTTTATTTTCAGGATACGGTAAATACGAAGAATACAATCCCTCGTTGCGCACTTCGAGTATAGCTGATTTGCAACTGGTATCATGGATATTGGGTAACTTCACGAATGTGGATGAAGTTAAAGATGCGATTCGTAGGGTACATGTCGTTTCCATTGATCCTCGGGCTTCAACTGTGCACTGGCGCATTGCGGATGACACCGGACGTCAATTGGTTTTGGAAATCATAGATGGTGAACCTCATTTTTATGAAAATAAACTGGGGGTACTGACTAACTCACCGGATTTTGAATGGCAAATGACGAATCTTAATAACTATGTCAATCTTTTTCCGGGCAGTGCGGAGACGAAATCATTGGGTGATATCGTACTTACCCCATTTGGTTCAGGTAGTGGCTTTTTAGGTATTCCCGGCGATGTTACTCCTCCTTCCAGATTTGTACGCGCCGCTTTCTTCCAGACTTCTGCTCCACAGCAGGATGCTGGCGAAGAAACTGTTTTGCAGTGTTTCCAAATATTGAATAATTTCGACATCCCTTTAGGTGTTGAGTTTCCTTCCGGGCAGATACCCGTCAATATACCCAGTGCCACGCAATGGACGGCTGTTTCGGATATGACGAACCGCATTATTTATTATCGTACAATGTACAACAGTAATATTCGTTGTTTTGATTTGAATAAAATCGACTTTGGTAAGGTGGAGTATCGTGCTGTGCCTCTTGATGCAGTAAAACAGCAGCCGATTGAAACAATTGCCATTGAGTGAGATAGGTATTGTTTTTTTTGAAGTTTTTGCGTATATTTGGGCTCGTTATGCGTAACAAATAGTTGCAAAAGCTATGGAATAAAAATGTCCTTATATATATACGGGACCTTGAGAAAAAGATTTATAAAAAGTCCGTTGTCTGTGGATAATGGATTTTTTGTTGTTTTATGAGAATAATAAATCATCAGAATTGAGAAATAATATGAAAAAGAATTATTCGTCGCACAAATACAGTAAATGGACATTATTGTTTTTGTTTCTATGTATCGGCCACAGTGCCAAGGCTGATTATCCTATTTTTTGGCAGCGTTATACGGCAGATCCCTCAGGGATAGAATATAACGGGCGCTTGTATCTGTTTTGCTCACATGACACATACAATGCGGAAAGAGGATATGGCTATTTCATGAATGATATAACCTGCATTTCCACAGACGATATGAAAAACTGGACCGATCATGGAGAGGTTTTTCATGCGAAAGATTCTAAATGGGGGGCCAAAATGACTTGGGCGCCTTGCGTGGTTCACCGAAATGGAAAATTCTACTTATATTATGGAGATGCCAACAGCGGTGGGATTGGCGTAGCGGTAAGCGATCTGCCGACCGGACCCTATATTGACAACCACGACCGGCCTGTGGTGGGCATGGATACTCCGGGCGTGCTCCTCTACGACGAGAACAACCGTTGCATTAAAAACAAAAAAGGAGTGCCGGGGGCCATATCGGGTAGTGAGAACTGGGGGATGTGGTGCTTTGATCCATGTGTGTTTGTAGACGATGACGGACAGGCATATATGTATTTTGGCGGTGCTCACCCCGACAATTCCCGGATTATCAAACTAAAGAGAATATGACGGAGGTTGACGGAAGTGCGGTCAAGCCCAACACTCCCGGATTTTTTTGAGGCTTCTTTTGTACACAAATACAGGGGTAAAAATACTATCTTTCTTATGCCGGACATTATTTTGGGAAACCTGCCAATATAGAATATGTAATGAGTGACAAGCCTATGGAAGGTTTCAGGAATCCGGGAGTCATTTTGCCCAATCCGCCGGTTAATGACGGCTTTAACAATCACCATTCCATCTTTCAGTTTAAAGGTGAATGGTATATTGCCTATCATAACCGTAAAGTTGCTTATGAGAATAACGAACAGGATCAGCGCTCTCGTGAATATATGCGCAGTGTATGCATAGACCGTCTATTCCATAACGAAGATGGCACTGTTCAAACAGTTGAAGTGACGCGTGACGGGTTGGAACAGTTGAAGAACGTTGACCCTTACCGGAGAAACGAAGCGGAAACAATGGCAAAAGGCTATGGAATTGATACGGAATTCAAGGCCAGAGGATGTTCCGACCGCATAGTAACTTCCATTCATAATGGGGACTATTTGAAAATCCGCGGGGTTGATTTCAAAAACGGAGGTGCATCAAAAAGTTTGCTGCCTCACTTTCCGCATTGAAAGGAAGTGGACGGTGGAAATACGCTTAGAGGGAGTGGACGGATTGCTTATAGGAACCCTTCCTGTCTCATTGACCGGCAGTTGGGAGAAATGGCAGACGATGACAACGGATGTCAAGCACTTGGGAGGAGTTTATGACTTGTATCTGGTGTTTAAAGGGGAGGAGGGAGAACTCTTCCGCATGGATTACTGGAGCTTTACAAAATAAGTATGAAAAACAAAGCGTAATGAACGGCTTTTCGGGCTGATTCATTACGCTTTGTCCAAATATCGTTTCCTGCTTTTATAACGCGTTCAACTCTTTCATTGCATACATGCTTTTACTTGAATAGTAGCTGTGCCATGTGATACAGGCTTCTGCGCCAAGTGAGAAACTCATGTGCTGTGTCGGGAGAAACAAAAGAGGTTGCATTGAAGCCGGCAGCTTTGAGGTCTTCCACTGCTTTGGTTACACCGGCAGGATTTTCTTTGCTTCCGCAACTGATGAAGATGCTTGCTACCTGATTCTTGTCCTTTATGTCGCCTGGTGCATAGACGCCGCCGCTCAATAGTCCGTAGTAATTGAACACTTCGGGACGACGCAAGGTTATCAGTCTTGTTTCAAAGCCGCCCATGGAGAGTCCGGCCATTGCGCGGTGTTTCTTGTCGGCCAGTGTGCGGAAATTGCTGTCAATGTAAGGTATCAGCTCGTCTACCAGGACTGTTTCAAATTCTTTGGCTGTAAATTGGTTGATATGCCCGAATCTCACATCATTCGTCATGCCGTATGTCATCACAATGATGAAAGGTTCAATCTTGCCTTCGGCAATCAGGTTGTCCATAATCAGGTTGGCGTGTCCTTGATTGGACCAGGCTGTTTCGTCCTCTCCCCAACCATGTTGCAAATAGAGAACCGGATATTTCTTCTTGTCTTTGCCGTAAGTGGGCGGAGTGTAGACAAATGCACGACGGTGAGTGTTGGTGCTCTTTGAGTAGAAATAAACTTGCTGCACGTTGCCATGAGGCACTTCCTTCATTGCATAGAAATCGGCATCGTGTGCCGGAATCTCAATACCGCTTTCCCAACGGCAGGAACCATAGTAGTTCTTGGCTCCCGGATCATTGAACACGCCACCGTCGATAGTGAGGTGGTAGTAATGGAAACCTTCGTCCATGGGGCCGTCTGTCGTACCTACCCATACGCCTTCTTTATCTTTTGCGGAGAACTGTACCTCCACGACCGCCCAGACCGAGACTGACGATGACCGATTTGGCATCAGGAGCAACCACGCGGAAACGGGCATAGCCTTGTGAGTTGACCATGGGATACTGCTGGCCGGGCTGATTGAGTACGGATGGGCGGAAGTCTTCTTTCACCACTGCATTGTCGGCTGCCGGATCAAAATCCTTGATGAGGCTGTAAACGCGTTTCGGCTTATAGTTTTCGTCGTAAGGCAACGGATAGTTGCGCACGCCTACCCATGAGTCCCGGTCGGAAAGATTCCAGAACGTGACATTGTCCACCACATCTTTATGTTTGCGGAGAATCTTGAAGAGACGTGTGTATTGGTCCTCCTGAAGCAGTTTTACTGTCTGACTGATGTCGCCGGCCTCGCGGCTGAAGTTGAGATGTCCTCCCATTTCCTCGTTGGCGCGAATGTCCTCGGTGATATGGATGTGCTTCACTATTGTAGAGTATTTCGTCAGGGCGGCATCTACATCTTCCATACTTGGGCCGTAGATGTTGTAATGCCCCTGCATACCGATACCGTCGATGGGTACACCTTCTTCTTTCATGGACTTCACCATGTTGTAGATGCGGTCGCGCTTTTTGGGGATCGGCGGCATTGTAATCATTATAGAAAAGGAGTACGTTGGGGTCGGCCTCGCGAGCGTAGATAAAGGCTTTCTTGATGAATTCATCGCCTGCTATCTGATAGAGGGGAGAGTTGCGGTAGGGGCTGGGCTTTTGTCCCATGACCGGCCGTCCGCCGTCGGAAATTGCTTCATTCACTACGTCCCATGCGTATACCACGTCTTTGTAACGTTCCATAATAGCTGTGATGTGGTGTTTCATGTTTTGGAACAGTTTTTCTTTGGATACAAGATTTCCTTTTTCATCCTGATACATCCATTTCCCTATCTGTGCATGCCACATCAGGCAGTGCCCGCGAAGTTTGATTCCGTTGCTGCGGCAGAAGTTGGCGATTTTGTCGGCGTTTTCCCAGTTGAATTGTCCGTAGGCGGGTTCGGTGGGTTGCGGCTTCATGTCGTTCTCGGCCGTAATGCTGTTGAAGTCTTTTTTGATGATGGCAATCTGTTCGGGATTTGTGATGTTTTGCATGTTGACAGCCACACCGATAGAGAAGTAATCCTTGTAGGCATCCTTCAACCCTGTTGCACTGCTTTTGGGCGAATCCTGTGTTTGCAGTCATGGCAAAGGCCAATGCAAAGGGGTAATTTAAGTAAATGTTTCATGTGATAATAAATTAAAGGTTTGTGTTTGAAAAACTATTACAAATTACAAAATAAAGGCTTTCTTTTTAGGAAAAAGCGTCATGTTTGTGTCACATGTTTTTTTCTTTGGTGATACATCTTTTGGGTAAAATTCTGTATTTCCTGTGATTTGCTCGAATGAATTACCGTTTTTTTCGGCTTTACGCGATTTTCCTGTATTTATCTTTTTTTTTCGGCTTCGAGGAACTTCCTATCTTTTGCACTCTAAAAATAAAGATAAAACTGGAGAAAAACTTTGGAATGGCTATATAGTTTGTTTGTCGAACACTCCGCATTGCAGGCAGTGGTGGTGCTCTCGCTGATTTCCGCTATCGGATTAGGGCTTGGGAAAGGTGCATGTTTGCGGCATTTCCCTTGGAGTGACGTTTGTGTTCTTTGCCGGTATTCTTGCCGGACATTTCGGACTGTCCATTGACCCGCAGATGCTGAACTATGCGGAAAGTTTCGGACTGGTGATATTTGTATATGCGCATTGGGACTGCAGGTGGGGCCCGGTTTTTCAGCTCTTTCCGCAAGGGCGGGGTACAACTGAATATGCTGGCTCTGGGAGTAGTGCTCCTCGGTACGCTGATGACTGTGCTGGGCAGTTATACCCTGAATATCTCGCTGCCGGACATGGTGGGTATCCTTTGCGGCGCTACGACCAATACCCCGGCGCTGGGTGCGGCACAGCAGACTCTGAAGCAAATGGGACTGGAGTCCAGTACTCCGGCTTTGGGCTGCGCGGTGGCATATCCGCTGGGCGTAGTGGGCGTTATTCTTGCTGTGCTGGCAATACGCAAGGCGCTGGTGCGCAAGGAAGATCTGGAGCTGAAAGAGAAGGACGATGCGAACAAAACCTACATTGCGGCGTTTCAAGTACACAACCCGGCCATCTTCGATAAAAGCATCAAGGAGATAGGCGGGCTGAACTATCCGAAGTTCGTCATTTCCCGTTTGTGGAGGGACGGCAACGTGAGTATTCCTACCTCCGAGAAGATAATTAAGGGAGGGAGACCGCTTGCTGGTGGTGACTTCGGAAAAGTATGCTCCGGCACTGACTGTGCTGTTCGGAGAACAGGAGCATACCGACTGGAATAAGGAAGATATTGACTGGAATGCCATAGACAGCCAGCTCATATCACAACGGATCGTAGTGACGCGCCCCGAACTGAACGGAAAGAAGCTGGGCTCGCTTCATCTGCGCAATCATTACGGCATCAACATCAGCCGTGTGTATCGTAGCGGCGTGCAGCTTCTTGCCACCGCGGAACTGACTTTGCAAGTTGGGCGACCGCCTGACAGTGGTAGGTGAAGCTGCCGCCATACAGAATGTGGGAAAAAGTGTTGGGGAAATGCTATCAAGAGCCTGAAAGAACCGAATCTGGTAGCGGTGTTCATAGGCATTGTCCTGGGACTGGCTTTGGGAGCAATTCCCTTTTCCTTGCCGGGTATCAGCGCTCCGGTGAAGCTGGGACTGGCGGGCGGCCCGATTATTGTAGGTATCCTGATAGGTACGTTCGGGCCGCGAATGCACATGATAACCTATACCACGCGCAGCGCCAACCTGATGCTTCGCGCGTTGGGACTGTCACTCTACCTTGCTTGTCTGGGGTTGGATGCCGGGAGCGCACTTCTTCGATACGGTGTTCCGTCCGGAGGGCCTGCTGTGGATTGCTGCGGGATTTGTGCTGACTGTTGTTCCGGTACTGATAATGGGCGTGATCGCCTTTAAATGGATGAAGGTGGACTTCGGCTCCATAGCAGGTATGCTGTGCGGAAGTATGGCCAACCCGATGGCGCTGAATTATGCCAACGACACCATTCCGGGAGACAATCCGTCGGTGGCGTATGCAACGGTCTATCCGATGTGTATGTTCCTGCGCGTAATCATAGCGCAAGTGCTGTTGATGTTCTTGCTGGGTTGAGAATTGAAAAAGTTGAGAAAAAGAGTTGTTTTAATTACGGACAACCGAATATGAATCATAAATCTAAAATCATAAATCTTGTCATGGGAACTATTACTCCGGAAAGTATAGTAAACGACTTACGCTATTTGCAACTGTTGTCGCGCAGTTTTCCTACCATAGCCGATGCCAGTACGGAAATTCATCTGGAAGCTATTCTGAATCTGCCTAGGTACGGAACACTTCCTTACGGATATTCATGGAGAGTATGAGGCTTTTCAGCATGTATTGAAGAACGCTTCGGGTGCGGTGAAGAGGAAGGTGAATGAAATCTTCGGGCACACGCTGCGCGAAAGCGAAAAGAAGGAAATCTGTACGCTGATTTATTATCCGGAAGAGAAGCTGCAGTTGATAAAGGAAGAGGAAACGGATCTGGACGACTGGTATCTCATCACCCTGAACCAGTTGGTGAAGGTGTGCCAGAATGTATCTTCCAAATACACACGCTCGAAAGTGCGTAAAGCCTTGCCGGCGGAGTTTTCCTATATCATTCAGGAGCTGCTGCACGAGTCCAGCGTAGAGCCCAACAAGCATGCGTATATCAACGTCATTATCAGTACGATTATCTCGACCAAGCGTGCGGATGACTTTATCATTGCCATGTGCAAGCTTATCCAACGGCTTACAATCGACTCGCTGCACATAGTAGGAGATATCTACGACCGCGGTCCGGGGCGCACATATCATCATGGATACGCTTTGCGACTATCACAACTTCGATATTCAATGGGGAAACCACGATATCCTGTGGATGGGAGCTGCATCGGGCAATGACGCCTGCATAGCGAACGTTATCCGTATGTCCATGCGCTATGCCAACCTGGCAACACTGGAAGACGGCTACGGCATCAACCTGCTGCCGCTGGCCACCTTTGCAATGGATACTTATGCGGATGACTCTTGTGCCATCTTTGCCCCGAAGATGAATTTTGCCGATGCCAATTATAATGAAAAGACTTTGCGCCTGATTACGCAGATGCATAAGGCCATTACGATAATTCAGTTCAACTGGAAGCGGAGATTATCAACCGGCGTCCGGAGTTTGATATGGACAACCGGAAGCTGCTGCACAAGATTGACTTTGAACGGGGCGTATTTGTGTACGAAGGAAAGGAATACGAGTTGCGCGATGCCAATTTCCCAACCATTGACCCGGCCGATCCGTATCGCCTGACGGATGAGGAAAGGGAGCTGGTGACAAGATTCATGCTTCGTTCATGAACAGCGAGAAGCTGAAGAAGCATATGCGTTGCCTCTTTACGTACGGCGGCATGTATCTGGTGTGCAACAGTAACCTGCTGTATCACGCATCCGTGCCCCTGAATGAGGACGGAAGTTTCAAGCATGTGCGCATCGGCAAGAAAGAATACTGGGGACATAAGCTGCTGCAAAAAACCGACCAGCTTATCCGTACCGCGTACTTTGACGAGGATGGTTCGGAGGAGAAGAACTTTGCGTTGGACTATATGTGGTACATGTGGTGCGGCCCGGATGCACCGTCTTTCGACAAGGATAAAATGGCGACGTTTGAGCGTTATTTCGTTGCCGACAAGGCATTGCACAAGAGAACAAGGGTTATTATTATACGCTTCGCAACCGCGCCGATATCTGTGACAGTATTTTAACGGAGTTCGGGGTGGAGCCGGGACCTCATTCACACATCATCAACGGACATGTACCTGTAAAGACGATTAAAGGCGAGCGCCCCATAAAGGCTGATGGCAAGCTACTGGTGATTGACGGCGGCTTTTCCAAAGCCTACCAGCCCGAAACGGGCATTGCGGGCTATACGCTGGTATATCATTCGCATGGAATGCAGCTGGTGCAGCATGATCCTTTCCAAAGCCGTCAGAAGGCGATTGAGGAAGGGCAGGATATTAAGTCGACAACATTCGTCATCGAGTTCAATTCGCAGCGCATGATGGTGAAGGATACGGATAAAGGCAAGCAGCTTGTAACGCAGATTCAAGACTTGAAAAAGCTGTTGGTGGCATATAGAACCGGCTTGATCAAAGAGAAAGAGATTTTTTGAGTTATACTCGGATTCGTCTCGCAGGATAAATAATTTGCTCCTGCGGGATGAATAAAATCATCCCGTAAGATGAATTTATTCGTCTCATGGGATGATTTATTTTATCTTTGTGGGATGATTTTATTCCGTCAGTATCGGGTTTAGTATTTGAATAATACTATACCGCCTTCCACAATCACTCCTTTGTCGAAGTTGGCATTTCGGTTGTAATACCTGTCCCAGCCGTAACCGCCGGTCACGAACACACCCAAGCGTTCCGTCAGGCGGTACTCAAGGTTTATGCGGGTCTGGGAGAGTAGAGGCGTGCCGGAAAACCGTAATCTTTATTCTTGAAGGTTTCTACGTGCTGGTATCCCAAATCGCCGCTGATGAACAGTTGTTTGTAAAGAGGCAGTTCCAAGCCGGCGCGGTAGAAGAGTGCACCGGAGAATTTGTCGCTGAAATCGAGGTAATGCGTACCGCCGCCAAGAATGGTGTAGAACAGCTCGTTCTTGAAGCGGGCGGCCATATTCAGCTTGGTGGCGTTGCCGCCAAAAAGCATCATCTGCACGGGTGTCGGGATTGGCATTGACCAGTCCCAGCTGAAACCGTCCAGCTTTCTCTTTGTAATAGTTCACTAAAAACCTATCTGGAGTCCATTGGCGCGGACAGCCACGTTTAGGGGGGCAAGTTGAATGCCGGTAGCCGTTCCGCCTGTGATGTTCCCTAAACCGGAGATCTGAATCCCTTTCATATTGTTGCCTACCACGTTCAGCAGGCCGGATGTGGTGACACCCGCGAAATCACCGCCCGAAATGTTGGCAAGTCCTGCAAGCTGCACGCCGCCGGTCTTTTCGCCGGTGATGTTCAGCAGGCCGCCTATGATGACTCCGTTGCTGTTGTCGCCTGCAATGTTGGCCAGACCGGAGAATACCACTCCCTGCGCATGATTGCCTGTGATGCCTACAAGGCCGGAAACGGACAGGCCGCAGAGATTGTCTGGTTATTATTGGTGCTCACGCCACTTCCGCCTATTGAGGATATGCGAGAGGTACCGTTCATGTCTCTTTCTGCCCAGCAATACGTAATA
>VOFK01003861.1_pt1 | contig 17533 bp, 27 predicted proteins | sample 5384121 | NCBI WGS metagenome assembly VOFK01 (sample SAMN12384730, study PRJNA508395) | human gut metagenome | isolation source: healthy gut J | host: Homo sapiens
AGTTACGGTGCTGAGGGAGCTGACGCAGGCTGCTGTGTGCGGGAGCCGTACCACAACATCTGCCTTTCGCTTGCCTCATATATGATAACAAAATGTTCACGCAAAATAAACAGTCAAATTGGTGTGTTCGCAAAGAAAGCGAACAAATCTTTGCTTTGTTGCCTGTAACCAATTTGACACCACCGTCAAAATCAACGAATACCAACTACACTGTTTGTGCAGATTGCTAAAAGAAGCTGCGCGGTTTGTTTTGACTGCCTGCCGGGAGCGTGCGTATCTTTACCTGTCGAAATACGCGGATAATCGCAAAAAATGCAGGTTTCCTGCAAGAAAAGTGCGAAATTGCAAATAATATTGCATCTAAATACGCGCGGTGCAATATAGTTGCGATTTTAGCATCCACGGCGCTGCGCAGGCAGGCGGCGTAATGGAACCGCAATTTTGTGCCGCTGCAAAAACACACCGATTTTGCAGTGCAGATGACTGTAAAACAAGCGCAGCGCTCAGTTAAAAAATCCCGCCGTGTACAGCGGCGGGACAAAATCTGTGCGGAATATCTTATTTGTGGGGGTGCCGCGCCAGAAAAAGCACGGTACTCACGGTACCAGCACTGGGGGCAAAGGCTCTGATACTCGACATTATCCACCGTGTCGATGGCGACCTGCGCGCCCTCAAAGACGAACTCGCCGTTGACCTTGCGGCCGTTGCAGATAGCCTTGCGCCAGCAGGCGCAGATGGTTTTCAGCTCCTCGATCGTATGGGCGATCTCCAGCAGCCGGGTCGAGCCGGGAAAGCCGCGCATCATGAAATCGGCCCGCAGGCCGTAGCAGATGACCGGAATGCCCAGATCGACCGTGACAAGAAACAGCTGGTCGGCCTGCTCGGGCGTGAAAAACTGGCTCTCATCGCAAAGCACGCAGGCAATTTTGCCGTGGGCGGCCTCATCGGCCCGGACCAGCTCCGTAATGTCCACCTCGGGGGTGACGAGCTGATCCACCTTGCAGCAGATACCCAGCCGGGGAGACGATCGAGTCCTGCCCCTTTGTGTCGATGGCAGGCTTGAGGATCAGCACCCGCATGCCTCGCTCTTTATAGTTGTGGGCGACCTGCATCAGGGCGGTGGTCTTGCCGCTGTTCATTGCGCCGTACCGAAAATATAGTTTTGCCATGTTGGCTCCTTATCGGTTTTATTGATAACCGTAGGGGCCGGGCATGCCCGGCCCTCAACCTTCCCGCAATCGCGCGTCAACCAGTAGGCTGAGGGCCGCACATGTGCGGCCCCTACAAGGCGGTCTTTTATAGAGAGATCACTTTTCCTGATTTCTTAGCCTGTACCCCAGGCTCATCAGGCTGTCGCCCAGATGGACATTCTCCACCGTGACATCTGGGTACTCAACGGACAGGTCGTAATGGCTGAAATTCCAGAAGCCCTTGATGCCCTGCTCCACCAGCTCACCGGCGAGATCCATAGCACTCTGGCGCGGCACACAGAGAACTGCCACCTCCGGGGTGATGCTCTGCGCAGAATTTGTCCAGCTCACTCAGTGGCAGAATGGGCACGCCGCATATTTCCTTGCCGATCAAGTCGGGGTTCACATCAAACACGCCCAGCAGCTTGTAGCCGTTGGCGTCGCGGCTGATGAAGCTGGATACTGCAGAACCCAAACGTCCGGCACCGACCAAAATCGTGGGCAGTCTTTTTCGCCATTGCCGAACAGCAGCTTGCCAATCTCGGCACGCAGCACATCCACCTTGGTAGCCGATGCCCTGCTGGCCGTAGCCGCCGAAGCAGTTGATATCCTGACGCACCTGACTGGCGGTGGTGCCCATCATGTGGGCCAGCTCACTGGAGGAGATCTTGTCCTTTCCGTCAGCGGACAGATTGGTCAGATAACGATAATATTTGGGCAGCCGCTTGATGACCGGAAGCGACACCTTATTTTGGACAGCCATGATCGAATACCTCTTATCTGTATTTATCTTATAACTTATTATAAAAATGCGCTGCGTCAGTTGTCAATTTTTTGTCTAAGTTTTTTGCGGGATTTCCCAAATATTATAGAGATATACAAAAACCTAACAAAGCTTTTTTGGCGGCATCGACAAACACGACTTGCCTATTCTGCAAAACCGTGCATATTTTGCCTGCCGGGAGGACAGACTTTTTCTGTGTGCAGCTGTGCAACAAAGGAGAATGAAGTTGGAAACAAACGCAAAAAAGCCAAAAACAGAGCCCCAAATCACCGAAAACCCCCACCGAAGAGGCCGCTTTAAAGCGGGTAGAGCATGATTTGATCAAGGAGGACGGCATTGTGCCTGCCACAAAGGGCCGTCATGCCATTCACTGCCTGACGGTGATCGGTACGATCGAGGGGACACAGCATTGCGCCGGATGCGCAAAAGACGACAAAAATATGAGCATGTCATCCCACAGCTTGTCGATATTGAGGAGGACCCCGAGGTCGAGGGGCTGCTGGTGATCTTAAACACGGTCGGCGGCGATGTCGAGGCCGGCCTTGCATTGGCCGAGCTGATCGCAGGGGTCAGCAAGCCCAGCGCTACGCTGGTGCTGGGCGGGGGCCACTCCATCGGCATCCCGCTGGCCGTGGCCGCCCGCCGCAGCTTTATTGTACCCACTGCAACAATGACGGTCCACCCGGTGCGCCATTCCGGCATGGTGCTGGGGGTGCCGCAGACACTGCGCTATTTTGAGCAGATGCAGGGAGCGGATCGTCAGCTTTGTCGCGCATCACTCGGGCATCACAGCCCGGCGGTTCACCCAGCTCATGCACAATACGGGGAACTGGTCATGGACATCGGCACGGTGCTGGACGGTCATCAGGCTGTGGAGGGAGGGCCTGATCGACCAGCTGGGCGGACTGGAGGATGCACTGGCCTATTTATATAAGGAAATAGAGCAGTAAAGGCGGACGGGCAAATCTTTGTTTGTCTGCCAACTCTGCGGTAACCGCGCGATTCCGGGCGTGCAGCCCTGTAGGGGCCGGGCATGCCCGGCCCGCGGCCTTCCCGTAAACGCGGCTATACCTTATAGCGCCAGGGCCGGACATGTCCGGCCCCTACTATGCGGCGGCGCGGAAGCGTATGTACTGCCACACGAGACCGGGGGTGAACCATGTCCGCCCCTACATAATTTTGTTGCGGCAGCCTATTGCAATCTACAATATTATATGCTATATAATATATAACCCAATACACCATACACCCGGAAAGGGGGCACCCTATGGCCATCAACACCACGGCGGGGCTGCTGGATGCCATTGTGCTGGCTGTCGTCGGGCGGGAGGAAACGGGCACCTACGGCTATAAGATCACGCAGGAGGTCCGCGCGGTGCTGGACCTGTCGGAATCCACGCTGTACCCGGTGCTGCGCCGCCCAAAAGGACGGCTGCCTGACCGTCCATGACGAAGCCTTCAATGGCCGCAACCGCCGCTACTATCAAATCACGCCCGCAGGCCGCGCCCGGCTGGCAGAATTTACCGCCGAGTGGGAAGCCTACACCACAAAAATCAACAAGCTCTTTAAGGGGGAGCAGCAATGAAAAAAAATACGAGTACTTATCGGAGCTGGAAAAACGGCTGTCCGCCCTGCCTGCCGATGCGCGCCGCGACGCACTGAATTATTATGAGGAATACTTCGACGCCGCAGGCCCCGACAACGAGGACGCCACCGCCGCCGAGCTGGGCGACCCTGCCGAGGCCGCCCGCAAGATCCTGGAAGGGGAGGGGCTGACGCCGGACGCAGACCCCGCCGTACCCGAGAGCGCACGCGGCGGTGCCGTGCCGCCCACCGCCCCGGAGCCGCCCGCCGCCGACCCGCAGCCTGCCCGGCCTCAAAAGCACGGCCCCGGGGCAAAAACCATGTGGCTGATTTTCGCCGTTGTCATTGCTGCGGCGCTGCTCGTCCAGCTGGGTGTCCTTGTGCTGAGCTTTGCAAAGCCCAGCGGCGGCACGGCGTCGATGGTTGTTGCGCCGACGGAGGAAGAAACTGCTGCATCCGGTCTTGTCCGCACCGAGGATTTTTACAACGGGACCGCCGCCACCGAGGACGCGGACAGCGGCAGCCTATTGGAGAAGATGGATTTCACCACCGGTCTGGCCGACGCCAAAAATATAACCTTCGACATCGACTACGGCGCGGTCACAGTCGTTGTGGACAGTGGTGCGGCGGAGCCGACCCTTTCCTGCACGAACCTGCGTCAGGACTGGTTCACCTTTACCAACACGGGCGACAACACAAGCCCGGTGCGTGTCAGCTACAAGGTGCCCGCCAACTACAACCTCGGCAAAGAGCTGGGGCCCGAGCCTGAGTTTGTCCTGTCCGTGCCGGATGCGAATACCTTCCATTTTAAAAGGCTCTCCATCACTGCCGCTATGGGCGATGCAGAATTTGACAACAGCAATACCATCGCCGCCGACAGCATCGACTTAGACCTGGCGATGGGCAACTTTACCGGTAGCACCGTGCAGGCAGAGCAGTTTACGGCGAATATCTCAATGGGCGATTTTGATTTGGGGCTGCTGGCGGGCGTTGAAACCGCTAAAGTCGAAGCTGCCATGGGCGATATTGGCCTGACGGTGGACGGCAGGCCCGACGATTACGCGCTTGACCTGCAAACGTCCATGGGGAATGTGGTGTTCAACGGCAGGACGATGAGCAGCATCTACACCCAAACAGCCGCCGCGCCCCGCAGCGTGACCCTTACCGCGTCGATGGGCGATGTAGTGCTGACGACGACGCAGTAATCCCGTATGGCAGGGGCCGATGCTCGCATCGGCCCGCCCGGCCGCCCCAAAGTCATACTCCTGCCCCGAAAACTTGTTCAAATTCCACAACTTTCGTTTTTGCGGTGCAAGAAAGATTTCCGCAGGAATCCTTTGTATTTTGTCCGCGGTTGTGGTACAATCTTTCTAACACGAAAAATGTCGAAACAGGAAAGTCAGGAGAGTGTATTATGGCATACTATTTTTCCGAGCCGTCCCGTACTTTTGGTGAATATCTGCTGGTTCCGGGGTATTCCTCCTCGGAGTGCGTCCCCACGGCTGTCAGCCTCAAGACCCCGCTGGTCAAGTACCGCAAGGGGTGAGGAGGCCTGCCCGCTGGAGATGAACATCCCGATGGTCTCTGCCATCATGCAGTCCGTCTCCGGCGAAAAGCTGGCGATTGCGCTGGCCAAGCAGGGCGGCGTTTCCTTCATCTATGGCTCTCAGACCATTGAGCAGGAGGCCGATATGGTCCGCCGCGTCAAGGCCTACAAGAAGGGCTTTGTCACCTCTGACTCCAACCCTGCCGCCGGAGGCCACCCTCGGCGATGTGCTGGACCTCAAGACCCGCACCGGCCACTCCACCGTTGCCATCACCCATGACGGTACTGCCCACGGCAAGCTGCTGGGCATCGTGGCCAGCCGCGACTACCGCCTCTCCCGCATGACGATGGACCTCAAGGTCACCGAGTTCATGACCCCGCTGGACAAGCTGGTGGTCACAGCCCCCGACACCACCAGTCTGCATGACTGCAACGACATCATCTGGGACAACAAGATCAACTCTCTGCCCCTGATCGACGCCGAGGGCCACCTGCAGTATATGGTTTTCCGCAAGGATTACGACTCCCACAAGGAGAACATCAACGAGCTTCTGGACGAGAACAAGAGCTATGTCGTCGGCGCCGGCATCAACACCCGTGATTACGCGGAGCGCGTCCCCGCCCTGGTCGACGCCGGGGTGGACGTGCTCTGCATCGACTCCTCCGAGGGCTTCAGCGAGTGGCAGTCCCGCACCATCGCATGGATCCGCGAGAACTACGGCGATAAGGTAAAGGTCGGCGCAGGCAATGTTGTTGACCGCGAGGGCTTCCTCTTCCTTGCCAAGGCAGGCGCAGACTTCATCAAGATCGGCATCGGCGGCGGCTCCATCTGCATCACCCGCGAGACCAAGGGCATCGGCCGCGGCCAGGCTACCGCGGTCATTGAGGTCGCCAAGGCCCGCGATGAGTATTATAAGGAGACCGGCATCTACATCCCCATCTGCTCTGACGGCGGCATCGTGCAGGACTACCACATCACGCTGGCACTGGCCATGGGCGCTGACTTCGTCATGCTGGGCCGTTATTTTGCCCGCTTTGATGAGTCCCCGACGAACAAGCTGCGCGTTGGCGGCAACTATGTCAAGGAGTACTGGGGCGAGGGCTCCAACCGCGCCCGCAACTGGCAGCGGTATGACCTTGGCGGCGCACAGAAGCTGAGCTTTGAGGAGGGCGTTGACTCCTACGTTCCCTACGCCGGCTCTCTGGCGGACGGTGTGCAGACCACCCTGTACAAGGTGCGCTCCACCATGTGCAACTGCGGTGCGCTTTCCATCCCCGAGCTGCAGGAGAAGGCCCGCCTGACGGTCGTGTCCTCCACCTCCATTGTTGAGGGCGGCAGCCACGATGTCATCCTGAAAAACGGTCCGCAGAACCGCTAAACTACAATAAAAATTGCCGCCGACCGGACAAAAAAACCGGCCGGCGGCTTTTTTTACGATTCAGATTGTGCTTTGCCAACCTCTGCGTTAAAAAATACCACAGGCAGCATCAGCAAAAACGGATTGGCGGAAAGCAAAAACGGCTTATTCTCCATAAAGAGATACAGCGTCAGCGCCACCAGACAGATGACCTCGGTCGAGCGATGCTTCTTTGCCAGCCGCCACAGCAGCAGCAGAAAGACTGCTGCAACTAAGATTGCGCCCAGCACGCCCTTATTCATCGGCACAGCCAGAAAGGTGTTGTCGATGGCATGATGCTCATCGCCGTCGGTAGGCAGACCGCCCAGCAGCGAGAGGGGCGCACTCCAGAACACATTGTGCCAGATCTCGAACCGGCCGGACAAAGCGATGCTCAACAGGAGCAGCGCCATACGCTCATACGGCCATTCCGGATTGTAGACATACCCGGCGTACAGGCTGAAAGCTGCCAGCGCGACCGGCAGAGCAAGTGCCAGTGCATAAAAGATCTTATTGTCGAACAGCCTCGGCAGGAAACGCTGCACAAAAAACAGCGCAAACAGCACCGCCATGCCGCCGAATGCCCCGCGGCTGCCGGGTACCTTGTAGGTGAAGATCGCCAGCGCCGCCAGCCCGGCCCAGTCGAATGCCCGCAGCCGGTCGTGACGCAGCCAGCCCCACGCAAAAAAGACGCCGACCAGCCGAGCGCCGAATCCGTTGTAGTGGCCGTAGCCGAAATCCCAGTCGCGGCAGTAGAAGTTATAGGGCATCAGCGGTGTGGCAAAGTGCAGGAGCTGCACAAACGCCAGCCCCGCCGCGGCGGTGATCAGATAGACCCGCAGCGCCGTTTGCAGGTCCACATCCTTGGCCCCCAGCCCGACCAGCGCCGCCAGAAAAAACCACTGGTCGCCGCCGTACCATGCGGTAAAGGCCGTGTACGCCAGCACCGCGCAGACCAGCACCCCTGCAGCCGCGTCTCATACTTGGTCAGCAGCACGATCTTGCCCGCCAGCAGCAGCACGGCGCAGCCGGTCAGCCCCAGCCGCGCCAGACGGCTGAACCCCGGCAGCGTAGCTTGAATGTTGGAGCTGAAAACCTCGCTCAGCACCAGCAGCAGCGCCAGCCCCGCGCAGTAGACCCGCGCGGCCAGCGGTTTGTATTTATGGTAAAAGCATAGATGAATCCTTTCGGGATTAAACAAAAATCACTATAAGTATATCATATAAACAATAAAAAGAAAAACCCTGTAAAAATAGCGGCACACGGTAGGGGCCGCACAGGTGCGGCCCGCAACTTTCCCATAAGCGCCTGCTGGTCCTTCACGCGAGGGCCGGGCATGCCCGGCCCTACATAAATAATGTTGATAAACACAAAAACACATCCTTGCGAGTTTTGCAAAAAATAATGCTTGACATTCCCGCTGCAATCCGCTAAAATAAAACTATTCCAAATGCAGTGAAGGGGAAAAAGCAGTAGTTAAGCCCATTTCAGAGAGCCGCCGGACGGTGCAAGGCGGTATGGTAGGCGCTGTATACTGGCCCCGGAGCAGCCGCGCTGACAGGTAGGTGCGGACGGAGCCTGACCGTTATCATACAGGCGCGATTCGCCCGCAGGGCTGATCGTACAGAGTGGCCGTTACACGGCAATGAGAGTGGTACCGCGGGTACAGCAACTTTGAATTTTGCTCCCGTCTCTCAAAGGTCTTTCGCCTTTGGGGGACGGTTTTTTTGTCTCCCTCAAAGTGCGAACCGAACGCTTTGAAGGAGGCATTTTTAGTTATGATGGACGCAACAAAGTACAGTGTAGGGTATTATCCGCCGCCGGTCGAGCCCGGCCATGTGTATGAGTGGACGCAGAAGGACCATATCGAGAAAGCCCCGGCGTGGTGCAGCGTGGATCTGCGTGACGGCAACCAGAGCCTGATCGTACCGATGAGCCTTGAGGAAAAGCTTGAGTTTTTACGATATGCTCGTCAAAAATCGGCTTTTTAAGGAGATCGAGGTCGGCTTCCCGGCGGCCAGCGAGACCGAGTATGAGTTCCTGCGCACCCTCATTGACGGCAACCGCATCCCGCAGGATGTGACGGTGCAGGTGCTGACCCAGTGCCGCGACCATATCATCCGCAAGACCTTCGAGGCCGTCAAGGGCGCACCGCGGGCCATCATCCACTTCTACAACTCCACCAGCGTTGCCCAGCGCGAGCAGGTGTTCAAAAAGTCGAAGGAGGAGATCAAGCAGATCGCCGTGGACGGTGCAAAGCTTGTCAAGCAGCTCAGTGAGGAGTACGAGGGTAACTTCCTGTTTGAGTACAGCCCCGAGAGCTTTACCGGGACCGAGCCGGAGTACGCCGTGGAAGTCTGCAACGCCGTTCTCGACGTCATGCAGCCCACCCCCGAACGCCCCATGATCATCAACCTGCCCGTCACGGTCGAGATGAGCATGCCCCACATCTACGCCAACCAGATCGAGTGGTGCTCCAAGCACCTGAAATACCGCGACAGTGTCATTTTGTCCCACATCCGCACAATGACCGCGGCTGCGGGTGGCGGATGCTGAGCTGGCCGTGTTGGCCGGTGCCCAGCGCATCGAGTGCTGCCTTTTCGGAAACGGTGAGCGCACCGGCAATGTGGACGCCATCACGCTGGCCATGAATATGTACAGCCACGGCGTAGACCCGCATCTTGATTTCAGCAATATGCCTGCCATCTGCGAGGTGTATGAGCGCGTTACCCGGATGCATGTGTATGAGCGCACCCCCTACGCCGGCGCCCTTGTCTTTGCGGCGTTCAGCGGCAGCCATCAGGATGCCATCGCCAAGGGCATGACCTGGCGCAAGGAAAAGCATCTCCATGAATGGACCTGCCCGTATATTCCCATCGACCCGCATGACATCGGCCGTACCTACGATGCCGATGTTATCCGCATCAACTCCCAGAGCGGCAAGGGCGGCATCGGCTTCCTGCTGCAGCAGAACTACGGCTACAACCCGCCGCCCAAAATGCGGGAGGATCTCGGCTACCGCGTCAAGGAGGTCAGCGATCATGAGCATCGTGAGCTGGGCGTGCAGGAGGTCCTCGCCGTCTTTGAAAAGAGCTATCTCAACCACACCGCGCCGCTGAATGTGTCCGAGGCGCACTTCGTCCAGAACGAGAACGGCAGCATCACCGCCAAGGTGACGATCACCAGCGGCGGCAACACGACCCCCTGCACAGCCATCGGCAACGGTCGTCTGGACGCCGTGGCCACGGCCATCGAGAAGCAGACCGGGATGCACTTTACGCTGGTACACTACAGCGAGCATGCGCTGGACGCCGACACGAACGCCCGCGCCTGCTCCTATGTCGGGCTGAAATGGGCCTCCGGCGAGGGAGACCTGGGGCTGCGGCACCCACACGGATATTATCGTGGCAGGTATTAAGGCGCTGGTGAGTGCGATCAATAATAGATAGTTGATTTGCCTTCCCCTAAAGGTGGGCGGGGAGCAACGACGGATGGGCAGACTTTCGCAGCCAATCAACATACGGGTTGCATCGGCAAATCTGCCCCTCATCAGTCACCTGCGGGCGCAGCCCCAAGGGGAAGCCAAAGAACACAAAACGGAGGTACACGACCATGGGCATGACCATGACCCAAAAAATCTTAGCGGCCCACTGCGGCGAGGCAGCCGTGACGGCGGGCCAGCTCATCAATGCCAAGCTCGACATCGTGCTGGGCAATGACATCACGACCCCGGTCGCCATCAATGAATTTGAAAAAGCCGGGTTTGACTCGGTGTTTGATAAGACCCGCGTCAATATTGTGCTGGATCACTTTGTCCCCAATAAGGACATCAAGAGCGCAACGCAGTCCAAGCAGTGCCGCGAGTTTGCCGACAAGTACGACATTCTCAACTTCTACGATGTGGGCCAGATGGGCGTTGAACATGCCCTGCTGCCCGAAAAAGGCATCGTGACCGCCGGTGACTGCATCATCGGTGCCGACAGCCACACCTGCACCTACGGTGCGGTAGGGGCGTTCTCCACCGGTGTCGGCTCCACCGATATGGCCGCCGGCATGGCAAAGGGCATGGCGTGGTTCAAGGTGCCCGCCGCCATCAAGGTCGAGCTGAAGGGTCAACTGCACAAGCCTGTCACAGGCAAGGATGTCATCCTGCACCTCATCGGCGAAATCGGTGTATCCGGCGCGCTGTACAAGAGCCTTGAGTTTACCGGCGAGGGCGTCAGCAGCCTGACGATGGAGGACCGGCTCTGCATCTGCAATATGGCCATCGAGGCCGGTGCCAAGAACGGCATCTTCCCGGTGGACGAAGTGACCGAGGCCTATCTGAAAGGCCGCAGCCAGCGCCCGTGGGCCAAGTACGAGGCTGACCCCGATGCCGAGTACGAACAGACCATCACGATCGACCTTGACACGCTCGAGCCTACCGTCAGCTACCCGCACCTGCCCGGGAGAACACCCACCTTGCGAAAGAGGGCAGAGACATCAAGATCGACCAGATCGTCATCGGCTCCTGCACGAACGGCCGCATTGAGGACATGGAGGCCGCCTACGATATTCTGAAGGACAGAGCACATTGCAAGGGCGTGCGCGGCATCATTATCCCCGCCACGATGGCCGTCTACAAGGAGTGCATTCTGCGTGGCTATACCGAGGCATTTATTGATGCAGGCTGCATCGTCTCCACGCCCACCTGCGGCCCCTGCCTGGGCGGCTACATGGGCATTTTGGCGGCAGGGGGAGCGCTGTGTCTCCACCACCAACCGCAACTTTGTGGGCCGCATGGGCCACGTGGACTCCGAGGTCTATCTTGCCAGCCCCGCCACGGCAGCGGCCAGCGCACTGACCGGCTACATCACCGACCCCAGGGAGGTTTGAGCTATGAACGCAAGAGGTCCTGTTTTTAAATACGGCGATAACATTGATACCGATGTCATTATCCCCGCCCGCTATCTGAACACCCAGAGCGCAGCCGAGCTGGCGAGCCCACTGCATGGAGGACATCGACAAGACTTTGTTGCCCGCGTCAAAGGCTGGGGACATCATGGTGGGCGGTGAGAACTTCGGCTGCGGCTCCTCGCGTGAGCATGCCCCCGTTGCCATCAAGGCGTCCGGCATCAGCTGCGTCATCGCCAAAAGCTTTGCCCGCATCTTCTACCGCAATGCCATCAATATCGGCCTGCCGATTCTCGAATGTCCCGCCGCCAGTGAGGCAATTAGCGAGGGCGACACGGTAAGCATCGACTTTGACACCGGCGTCATTACGGACGAAACCACCGGCCAGACCTTTCAGGCCGCGCCGTTCCCGCCGTTTATCCAGAACATCATTGCCAAGGGCGGCCTGATGAACAGCTTGAAGGATTGATGCCCTGTAGGGGCCGGGCATGCCCGGCCCGCGGCTTTACGGCAAAAGTGCTGTGATGGAAAGGCTGAGGGCGGGACATGTCCCGCCCCTACAATAGCAACGAGAGGGAGAACAGAACTATGCAGAAAAACATCACTCTGATCTACGGCGACTGCTCCAGCCCGGAGATCGTGACACAGGCGGTGCGTGTCTTGGATAAAATCGCGGCCAGACACGGCCATACCTTTTACCTATACCCGCGCCTACATGGGCGGCGAGGCTATCGACAAATTCGGTGACCCGCTGCCGGAATCCGAACTGGAAAAATGCAAAAACGCTGACAGTGTCCTGCTGGGTGCCATCGGCGGCCCCAAGTGGGAGGGACTGCCCGGCGAAAAAGCGCCCCGAAAAGGGCCTGCTGCGGCTGCGCGCCGGCATGGGCCTGTACGCCAACAACCGCCCGGCTAAAATCTGGCCCCAGCTGGCCGATGCCTCCCCGCTGAAAAAGTCCATCGTGGATAAGGGCATTGACTTCCTTGTTGTGCGTGAGCTGATCGGCGGCGTCTATTTCGGCGAGCATAAGACGGTCGAGCACAACGGCGAGAAGGTCGCCATCGACACGATGCCCTACGCGGAGCATGAAATCGAGCGCATCGGCCGCATTGGCTTTGAGACGGCCATGAAGCGCCGCAAAAAGCTGACCTGTGTGGATAAGGCCAACGTGCTGGACACCAGCCGCCTGTGGCGCGCCGTCATGCACCGCCTGCAGGCCGAGTACCCCGAGGTCGAATACAGTGAGATGTTCGTGGACAACTGCGCCATGCAGATCTGCAAAACCCCGCGCAGTTTGACGTTATCGTGACCGAGAATATGTTCGGCGATATTTTGTCCGACGAAGCCAGCGAAATCACCGGCAGCATCGGCATGGTGCCGTCCTCCTCTCTGGGCGAGGGGACCTGCGGTCTGTATGAGCCGATCCACGGCTCCGCGCCCGACATTGCCGGGCAGGATGTCGTGAACCCGATCGCCTGCATCCTCTCCGCCGCCATGATGCTGCGCTACAGCTTTTGACATGCCGGCCGAGGCGGATGAAATCGAGGCTGCCGTGAACGCGGTTCTCGATGCCGGTTACCGCACCGCCGACATGATGGCCGAAGGCTGCACCAAGGTCGGCTGCACCGAGATGGGCGATAAGATTTTTGGAGAATATTTAAAGGCTTCCCCCGCGGGGCTGCGCCCGCAGGCGCGTGTCGAAGCGCAAACCGCCGTAGGCGGCACTTGGCGCGTAGACTCGAAGCTGTCACCGAAGGTGACTGATGAGGGGCGACCTTCCCGCAGCAACCCGTTTATGGGCAATTGCGGAAAGCCCGCCCCTCATCCGACCTCACTGCGTTCAGTCACCTTTCCCCGCAGGGAAGCAAAAATGTCCCCCGATGGTTCCGCACCATCGGGGGAACACTTTTATTTCTCCATCACATCCCGCCAGGGCCGTTTTTCGGCAAGCTCGTTGCGGCGGTGGTTGCGCCAGACAAGCAGCGCTGCCAGTGCCGCGCCGAACAGGATGACTGCCGCAAGGTTGGGCAGGCCCACCGTGGGCAGCAGCGGCGTGATCCATTTGTCGACGAACCAAAACTCCACGAACCACAAAAACAGCATGGCGGCTGTAATGGCGCCGTACCGCACACCTTTTTTTCGGTAGAGGCCGCCCACTCGGCGGGGACAATGCGATGCAGCAGCCACGCACTGGGCATCATAATGGCAATGCAGAGCACAAGCCAGACCGCGTCATAATGGCAGTCCCACGGGAGGCCCAACACCGTATAGGTCGCGGCGGAGGCCAACGCAAACGTGCACAGCCACACAAGGCTGTCTGCCATGTAATTCGCAAACTTCGGCTTGGGCATGCTTGCCAGCAGATTCCGCTTAAAAACGTCTACATCCCCGATGACCGATGGCAGATAGTCGTGCCGGGCCTCGGCCTGTGCCGCCATCGCAATCAGGTCCTTGCGGATCAGCTCAATCTCGTACCCGATGCCGCGTGTGTTGTCCGCCACGCTGATGATTTCCGTGATGGTGTCGCGGTCGTACTCTGCCAGCGTTGAAGAAAAAAATCAGGTCGTTCTCTTTTTTCAAGTCGCGGTATTCGTTGCGCATTGTTTTCATGGTTCAGCCCTCCTTTGTTCTGCATAATGCGGTTTACGGCGGCACCGGTGGTCTGCCATGCCGCCGTAAATTTTTGCCAGATACTGCTCGCCGTCAGGGTCAGCCGGTAATATTTGCGGCTCGGCCCGCCGGAGCCCGCGCGGTACTCGGCGCCAATCAGCCCCTTGCGCTCGAGCCGCAGCAGCAGGGGATAGAGTGTGCCCTCGGTCAGGTCGGCAAAGCCGCTGTCCCGCAAGGTGGCGGCAATGGCATAGCCGTAGGTCGGTCGCGGGAGATGATCTTTAAAATGCAGCCTTCCAGCGTGCCCTTTCGCGCAGCTGGGCCTGATCAAACACGGTGTTCACCTCCTGACTACCTTGTATTACCATATTCACCTTGCCTATATTGTAATGCAAAGTAGTGCGTTTGTCAACAGGCAATAAAAAAATACATCCCAACAGGTGGGATGTATTGCAAAAAACAAAGGAAAGTATGCCGGGCCGGGCGCACCCAGCCCCTTCAGCGCGTCAATATAGCTGCGGCGTCATTCAGGCGTTCTCCCACGGGGAACGGATGATTTCGGAGTCCACCGGCCAAACTCAGCCACCGATGCATCCGGCCTTGACAATGCCGCCGGGCGCAATGTGCACGCCGCGGCCGAGGGTTGCGTTGTGGTCCACGATGGCCCCGGCGTTGACGATGCAGCCCACACCGAGATGCACGTCCGCGCCGACATAGGCCTGCGGCAGGATGATGCAGCCCGGCTCCAGCACGGCGCTGGGGCTGACCGAGGCCGCGTCACTGATAAACACCGGTGTGGCGTAGCCCGCAGCCGCCAGCTTTTGCAGCAGCTGTACCCGCAGGGCGTTATCGCCCAGTGCCCAAAGGAAGGGCGTCCCCTGCGCAGGATGGCGGGGTCAAGGTAATCCCGCAGACCGCCCACGGCGTCCGGGGCATTGTCATCCAGAAAATCCGCGCTGCCCCAGCCCTCGTCCATCAGCCAGTCATTCAGCTGGGTGCCAAAGCCGCCGCGGCCCAGAAGCAGCGGACGTTTTGCGTTAAAACCAATTTCAATAAAAAGGCATAATTATCCCTCCTGTTGGGTTGTCTGTGCGGCCTCGCCCTCTGCGGCGGGGTCCTCCAGGCTGGTGCGTGGGTGTACGGCAAGCGGGTCCGGCAGGGTGCCGTTCTGCAAATCCTGCAGGGCCTGCGGCACACCGGGGAAGAACCGTACAATGCCGGTGCCGCTGCAATGCAGGCCGTCAAAAGAAATCTGTCTCCTGCAGGCCCTCAATGCAGGTGGGGTCATAGCTTCCGTAAAGCGGAATGTTGTTCTGGGAACAATACTCACGCACCAGTTTTCCACCTCAAAGAAGCCTTTGTGGTTCTCCGGCTCGGTGAGCAGGTAGTCATACAGGTAGGGGGTGCCACGGCAGCACAAGGATGACCGTGGTTCCCTGCGCCTGTGCATACTTGATGAAGGAGTCAAACGCCTGCACCATCTGGGTGGGGCTCATCTCATCGAAGCCCTCCATGTGCACGCTGTTAAAGCTCATGCAGGCTTCGGCGGCCAGGGTGCGGATCTGATCCGCCGTCTGGGTACGGAACGCCACATCGTACAAAACGCTGCCGTCCGACCGCTTGATCGTGGTGGTCTGGTTGTAGGGGTCACCCTCCACGGGGGTGAATTCAATCGCGTTGCCGTCATCGTCGGTCACGGTGGACTGCCCGCGGTTCTTCACGTAGTAGTCCACGTTGCCCTGAAAATAAGCCGGGTCTGCCAGTGCCTTCCACAGCTCCACTGTGTCGGGCTCCTCGTAGTCGGTGGGGACGTTCAGCACCTTGGTTAAAAATTCGTTGTACAAATCGGCATCGGCGCGGGCGTCAAAGGCGTCCTCGCTGCCGTAAAGACCCAGGGGTCGATACTCCACAGCAGCACCTTGGGCGTTTTGCCGTAGGTGACCATCTTGTAGTAGCTGGTCATATTGTCGCGCACGTCCGCGCCGGTGACACCCATATTGAAGAAGCTCTCCACGCCAGTGTTCTCGCGGTTGAACTGCAGCACGCGGCTGGAGCCGATGCCGATGGCTTCCGGGCGTTTCGAGGCACATCCTGTGCAAACAACTGTACCACCTCGCGCTCGTCCATCTGCTCGAAGTTTGTCACATCATAGCCCTGCAGCATCAAATCCACAATGCGGCGGGGTGCAAGCGCACCTTGAAACAGGCCGCTGCGGTCGACGTTGTAGCTGAACGCTACCATAAAGACCAGCACCGGTACCAGAAGCAGAAACTTGAACGCCGTCTTTATGCCGAAATAAATACGGCGCACCACCCCCTGCAAAAACCAGAGGGATGGGGTTGCGCTTCTTCCGGCGGCGCTTCTGCGCCGGGCGTGTGGTGCCCTGTGCGGCGCGGTGCACCTTGACCGGCTGCGTGGGAATCAGGGGTAGGGGATTTGGCCATTGTTCTGCACCGCCTTTCTCCAGTATTGCTGATAGATGAACGCCGACTGTCCGAAGGCGGCAAAGAAGAAGGATCGCTGCGGCGGCGCCGTAGTAGAGGGTCCAGCGCAGCGGCTGTGACCTGCTGGACGAATCCAGCGGGCCACGCTGCGGCCGTTGTGCTCCGCCGCAAAGACGATGAAGCAGCCGGACAGCAGCACCCACCCACCGGGCGGCCGTCAATGCCAACGCTGTAAATCGGCTCGGACACCTGTGCCCACGCCGGCCAGACCGTCCCAACCCTGCAGCATGGCAGAATAGACAGCGAAGGGGTTCACGTTGTAGAGCGCCGAGGCAAAAGAACACCAGTGTCAGGCGGCAGAACAGCGCGTCAGCGACAAGGCACTGCCACAGCACCTTGAACCAGCCGATGCGGTAAAGGGGATTGTAGCGGTTGATTTTTTTGCGCAGCTTGGCCGTCATAGCGCCAAAGGCAGCGCATAAGCCGCAGGCAAGGCCCCACGCCAGATACCGCCAGTCTGCCCCATGCCACAGGCCGGAGAAGAATAAAGACGATTACGATGTTCGAATAATGCCGCCACGGCGCACAGCGGCCGCCGCCGAGGGAAAAGTAGATGTAATCCGGAACCAGCCGGTCATCGAGATATGCCAGCGCCGCCAGAAGTCGTGAAGCTGCGGGCCTCAAAGGGGGACTGGAAGTTCTCAATCAGGTCATAGCCAGTATGCGAGGGCCGCGCCCAGGGGCAATGTCACAGCAGCCGGAGAAATCCATGTACAGCTGCACGGCAAACAGCACAGAGCACGGCGGCGGTCGGGTTAAGGGGCCGCTCATATTGGCGGCATCGCCGTGAACCATCCCGACATAGAGGGGCCAGGTTGTCGGCGTGACCATCTTTTGGTGTAGCCCAGCATACGGAACGCCGCCCGCCCTCAGCTACCGTAGCTGAAGCGACGGCTTTCTGCTGTCTGCGGGCATCTGGGGATAGCGGCAATCGGGCGGGTGTCAGAAGTCGGAAAAAAGCTGACAAACAGCGCATGGTGCAGCGGGTTCGACTCCACACCGGCAGCGCCGCGCTTACGTAAG
>VOFK01003783.1_pt1 | contig 17530 bp, 29 predicted proteins | sample 5384121 | NCBI WGS metagenome assembly VOFK01 (sample SAMN12384730, study PRJNA508395) | human gut metagenome | isolation source: healthy gut J | host: Homo sapiens
ATTTCGGTAAATCAGTTCTACGGGAGTCCCTTTTTCATCGGTGATTAATTCTTCCTGCATATAAAGAATAGGCATATTATTTATCAGATTCTTAAAATCCGTCATGGCGTCTATTTCTTTTCGTTGTGCGTTCTTTATTATGTTCAGGCTGTGAATACGGTAAAAATAGTAGAAATGCTAGTAATACAGCAAAACATAGTGTCCCTATAATAAAGTACTCATTTTGTTTCCAAAATGATAGTGGCTTGTTCAGGAAATGTGTATCCGGTGGACACATGGAAGGAGAAAATCCCTTACGGAGTAAGATTTTATAATTGATATAGGGGCGCCGTCTGTCGGTATGTAAAATGGAATATCGCGTGCTTGTTTGCCTGCGAGTATTTCAGCAATGGTATGGATTAATTGTTGGTTGAAGTGCTTTTGATTGTAGGTATAGCCACCTATCATTCCGCCGTTTTCTTCGGTGATGTCCGCCATATTGAGAGTGAATATGGGGGCGGCTGTTGTCCCCTATCAGTTTGTGGGCATTGGAGACTAACGAGGTGTTGCCTGCAAATGTCGTTTTTATAGAACCAGGAAGAAAATAAAACTCCTGTTGTTTTTGGATCAACGAAATACAATGAATCCAATAGTTGGTTCGTTGTCATGTCTTGTGGGGTTATAAACTGATACTCTACATTCGGATGCGTTTTTTTCAGTTTATTGCGGATATCTAAATTGTTGGTTTGGTTAATTTGCCGCGCGTCACCGATAAATATGAATTTCTTTATTTCGGGAACGATATGGCATATTAGTTGTATATTCTCATCCAGATAAAGATTTGAATATAAGAGAACCATATTATATGGGTCGGCCAATTGAGTGAGAGGAGTGCGGTCGGCTGTTGCAATGGCTTGTTTCTTGGTGTAAGTCTCCTGCGGACCCAGATAGTTTTCTTCCGAGCATAATACGATAGGAATGTCTCCCCACAGTTCTCTGTATTCATCGCGCATCAATAAGGCGGGATTTCCCAACAAAATAAGTAAACGGGGACGGTGTCTTTTATATTTTTGAGAAATCGACAGTTTGAATTCTGCCAGTGTGGAGTCATTTTCAATCATTAACATATTCATGTGTTCCGCATATAAAGCCAGTTGCGGGTCTTTCTGTACATATTCCGTTACCGTAGAAATCATGCGGTTACTCCAAGGGGAAGATTCTGCATAAGAGTTAATACATAAGATATAATTTGAAATGTCAATATGATCTCTTTGTGCTATACTGGGTACAATAGATATGAAACATAAAAGTAGCAACAATAAGCGTTTTTTTATATCCATGAAAAAAAGTCTTGTTTGTGATATTGTTATTTATAGATTGATCTTGCAAGGACAAAAGTAGTAAAAACAATCTGAAAATACCTACTTCCTAATCTGAAAATGGCAAAATGATTATATATTCGGAACTTTTAACTGTTTCCTTGTGTCTAAGTACGTAAGATTAATATGTTTAGACGCAAGGCTTCTAACAGCATTTTGAATTATTGAATATGGGACTTTGCTTTGTATGGGGTGCGTAAACCAAAAACGCGAACCTTTTCCCTGTTCGGATTCCACTCCGATAGTACCGCCAAGATGCTCGATGATACTTCTGCAAATAGACAGCTTTAAGCCTGTGCCTTTCGAGAAAGTATTCAGCTTTACAAAACGGTCGAACACTTGGTTAACTTTATCAGGAGCAATGCCCATTCCTGTATCGGTTACGGAAAATTCTATCTTATTGATTTATAGCATCGTATATGAGGCGTTTTTGCTTTTTAAATCAACAGGTCATTCCTTTAAAAGGAACGACCTGTTGCACACCGAGAAATGCATTGTTTCTTTTAAAGGAACGCGCTTTTCTATAAACAGACTGCGTTGAGTTAATTTGTTTGTTTACATTTATTATTATATATTCCTGTCATTTGGCTTTATTTCAGTGCTTCAATAACTTGTGGTAACATTGTCCAAATAGTATTTTCATCCTGTGCAGTAAAGAAGTTACCGTCAATCTCTGATTTTTTTCATCGGTAGCTATTCCGTTTTGGATAGCCGGTTTGGCTAACGGATGAACAGCCACTTTCTTACCTTTCGTTATCCCTGTGAAGTCAAACATCATTGCACCGGCACAATGTCCGATCATTATTTTGCCCTTATCTCCGAAAGTTTTGATAACTTCCATTAGATCTATATTATAAGGTTTGTCTGCATTCTGCTGAAATACAGGTACAGCGTCTCCGCATGAGAAAACAAATGCGTCAAACTCATCCTCATGTCCTTTCAAATTAGCAATCACATCATCTGTTGTCAGACTGATTCCTGAATTTGTTTTAATCTCCTTCGTATCCGATACGGCAAATACTTTATATGAAATGCCATTTTCAAAAAATGCTTCCAGGTATTGGAATAATCCACAACCATTTACCGGATTTACTGCTAAAACTGCTACTTTCTTTGCCATAATCATAATTATTTAAATGAAACAATAGTTATTATTAGTAAGTTTATTACTTTTGTGATGCAAATGTATCTTCCTTTGTTGAGAAAAGCAAGAACGCACCTCTGAATAAGGAAGTTACATGGAAGTAACTATTGTTGTAATTCAGTTAAATACAAAACGTTAAAAGATGAAAAACTTCCACCCGACAGGAAATTGTCCAGTTAGAGATGTGCTCAGCCGCTTGGGAGATAAGTGGTCGATGCTGGTGCTTATCACTTTGAATGCCAATGGTACTATGCGTTTTAGCGACATTCATAAGACAATAGGAGATGTTTCTCAGAGAATGTTGACGGTCACTCTTCGTACACTCGAATCCGATGGATTGGTGGAGCGGAAAGTGTATGCGGAAGTACCTCCTCGTGTAGAGTATAACTTGACGGATACGGGAGGGACTCTGATTCCTCATATTGAAGGATTAGTAGGGTGGGCCTTGGAGAATATGAATACGATTTTGGAACATAGAAAAAATGATTAATAATAGGCGGTTGTATGAATATTCCCTGTACACTCATACCTAATGTATTTGTAAACTCCTCATCTGTCATTATGCATCGTAAAAAATTCCATTCCGTAATTTTTCGGTACTCTTATTTAATGGTATTTTTCACATAGTACAAGGTTGTTCTTGCTTTTTTGATTTTTCATATTGTAAAAGATATACTTATTTATATGGTGTTTTTTGTTTGCACTGTGATATTTTTTTATATCTTTGCGAGGAGAGCTATTCAATATTTAAAAACATGGAGATAAAGAAAGTAATTTCAGATAAGAAAGAATTCCTCGAATTGTTACTCTTGGCTGATGAACAAGAAAGTATGGTAGACCGGTATTTGGAACGTGGCGATATGTTCGTTCTGTATGACAACGGATTGAAAGCAGCCTGTGTAGTAACCCGTGAAGGGGAAGGCATTTATGAAATCAAGAATATTGCTACTGTTCCTTTTTTTCAACGTCAGGGATACGGGAAACGTTTAATTGAATTTCTATTCGAGCATTATCTGGACAAGTGTACTGAAATGTTGGTTGGTACAGGAGATGTGTCTTCTACCATATCTTTCTACGAACATTGCGGTTTTACCATTTCCCACCGTGTAGAGAATTTCTTTACCGACAATTACGACCATCCGATTTATGAAGAAGGCAAACTGTTGACGGACATGGTATATTTGAAAAGAACATTCTAATGCTATTTCAGGATTATTTCAGTATCATGGTTTTTCTTTGCCGAGGATAATTTGTTATCTTTGCAACTTTAACCCGAAAATCAATGAGTAGCAAATTTATAATTATTAGAGTTTTATTGTTTGTGTTGTTGGTTGTTGGTACAACTTCTGCCATGATCGCACAAGATAATGATTTCACAACCTGGACTAAATTCAAAGTAAATCATAAGATTGACTCCCGCTTTGCTGTTTCCGGTAATTTGGAATTGAGAACGGAAGATGATATGAGTGCGATTGACCGTTGGGGAATTTCTGTCGGAGGTGATTACCGTGCCTTTTCGTTTTTGAAATTTGAGATTGGTTATGAAACGCATTATCGGAACTTAGGTGAAATAGGGTGGAAGTTCAGACACCGTTATCGTATTGGAGCTACGGCCAGTTTTCGTTATCAATGGCTCAAAATGTCTTTGCGGGAAAGGTTTCAGCAGACTTTTGATCGTGGAGAATCAGAAACTCGTTTACGTTCCCGGCTGAAGTTGGGATATGCTCCCCAAAAAGGAATTGTTTCACCTTATTTCTCTATTGAAATTTATCAAAGTTTGGATGATGCACCTTTTTGGCGGACAGGCTCGTTTAAGGTATCGTCCCGGAATAGAGATTGATTTAACTAAGCGCTGGTCTCTTGATGCTTTTTATTGTTATCAATATGAATCTTCGCGAGGTAAGCATATTGCAGGGGGTAGAGGTCGGTTATTCTTTTTTGAGAATCATCAGATTGCTAATATAATAAGGTGAAGTAGGGAAATCTCTGATATATATCAGTTTTTTGTAAGTTATTGATTATTTAGTATTTAAATAAAAATATAAAACTTTCCAAATAAAAATATTCTCTATCTGAATTATAATGTATACTTTCGTCCCTTGCATTTCAAAATGAAGTGCTGGAATCAAGATTCTACAGTTGCAACAGATGTGTTGTATAGTATCTCATAACCGCGAGCAAATACTTTCTCTTATGTCATTCTTTCTGTTCTATCAGAGATTTCTAATGGGAAATTAATAAAAAAATAAGATGAAAGTATTTCATTATTTACCCAAGAACATAGGTTCTTTTTGCTATTTTCTCTATCTTGCTGACTGCTTGTGTGAACCACATTTCGGAAGAAAAATGAAGCGATAATTGCTGATGGAAATATTCCATTGAAGTTTGTAACTGACATACATGAATTGATTAATACTCGTATTGTCGGTAATAGTTTTGAAGAAGGAGAAGGAGTCGGTTTATTCGCACTTGCGGGTTCCACTACAATGCAGGAGGAACGCTATGTAGATAATCTTCATTTTGTTCGTTCTTCCGGAGGCGAGTTTCTGTCGGATGAGTGGGTGTATTATCCGGATGACGGGTGACCCTTAATTTAGTGAGCTATTATCCTTATCGGCAAGAGGGAGTGGCGATAGGAGAGAGCACGATGTCGGTATCAGTAGAAACAAATCAAAGAGGTTGCTGCTGATTATTCTCGTTCAGATTTTTTTTGGTGGCTATCCGAGATGGTGTTTCTGCAAGCATAGATGCCATTCCTTTGACTTATAATCATAAGTTTTTTCGTCTGAAGATAGCGATTGTGCCGGGTGAAGGTGGCAATGTGGAAGATTTATTGGCAGCTGATCCCCACCTTTCGGTTAGTGGCTTTTATACAAAAAAAGCAATATATGATTTTCAGAAGCAGTTTTATTCCGATTATTCGGAAGAAAATGTTATTATCCCGGCCGGAGTATGGCAGATAGAGGCTGAAAAAGAAGTTGATAGGGGAAAGAACTTATCTTGATACCGCAAGAGGTTATGGCCGGATATCAGTATGTGACGCTGGAAGTTGAAGGCAAACAGTATATTAGCTTGTTACCTTCAACTCTGAATTTGCAGGAAGGCAAACAAAGAGAGCTGGAAATAACTTTTGTAGCTGCTGAGGATATTTTGATGAACAAAGTTAGTGGAGAAATTAGCGATTGGAAAGGTGATGAAACTGATCATGCCGAATCGGAAAATCTTCATAAATATATAGATGTGTCGAAATTGACGTTTGCAAAATCGAATGTATATAAAGTCTTGAACGCAGGAAAACAGGTGGCTGAAATATGTAAAGGAATATCTGGTGACTCCGTACTTTTTCTTCTCAGGCAATAGTTGCTTATCCGATGAAGAATGATGCTACTTGCTGATTTATCTCAAGGAGTGGTAGTTCAACTTCTAGGGCAATCTGGTAAGGTGCATGGTGGTAAAGTGTCGTGGAATATAGATGAGCATTCGTTGACTTATATTGCCGGGACTTTGCCTGTTTATAATAATATTTATGTATTGGCAAACGGAAAAGTTACTTTGTCAATAACAGAGGCAGATGATGTGTTACAGGTATTAGCATTAGATGATGTGGCTCGTGATGTACGTGGAGGAATCATTCGTAATTATCCGTTGGTGAAAATCGGAACACAGTATTGGATGCGGAATAATCTGGAAGCAGCTTTGTTTGCGAATGGTGATGAAATTCCGAAATTGAATGAAGTTACTGAAAATGCTGTCGGGTATTTGCTATCCTGTACAAATAATTACCTTTATACCGCTAGTGTAGCATTATCTCCTGATTTCTTGCCACTCCATTGGAATATTCCAAATTGGGAGGACTGGAATATCTTAAATTCTTACCTGAAAGGGGATGTTTCTTTATTGAAATCGGGTGAATGGGTATCTATAGACAGGGGCAGAAGTGTTGCCCGTTAACAATGATTCAGGTTTTAACGGACTTCCCTGTAGGAATGTATTCTTATCCGGATCTAAGTGTTTTAGAAGGCAAGTTTTTAGGATATTGGACACTGGATGATACAAATACGGAAATGGCTGAATCTGTCTTTTTTTTGAAAAGCAATGCAAATACTATGGAAACGGCCACATCAGCTGTTGAAAGAAAGGCTTTTTCTATCCGCTGTATCCGAAAGTAAATCTATGGAAATGATTCGTCTTTTTCATATTTTGCCTATATTTGGGAAGTAAAACTAACTAAAGGAGAGAACTATGAAGAAGATAATAAATCCCTGGAAAGGTTTGGAAGGGTACAATTGTTTTGGTTGTGCTCCCAATAACGAAGCCGGAGTAAAAATGGAATTTTATGAAGACGGTGACGAAATCGTGAGTATCTGGAAACCGCGTCCTGAATATCAGGGTTGGATTGACACTTTGCACGGCGGTATTCAAGCTGTTTTATTAGATGAAATTTGTGCTTGGGTTGTGTTGCGTAAATTGCAGACAACAGGAGTAACTTCTAAAATGGAAACTCGTTACCGGAAGTCTGTCGATACGAAAGATTCTCACGTTGTACTGCGGGCTGCTATCAAGGAAATAAAAAGAAACATTGTTATCATTGAAGCTAAGCTATATAATAAGGATAATGAAGTATGTACGGAGGCAGTTTGTACTTACTTTACTTTCTCGCAAGAAAAGTCGAAAGATGAAATGCATTTTTCGAAATGTGATGTAGAATCGGAAGAGATATCTACCTTTAATTTGAAATAAAAACTTAAGTTTTTGTGATAAATGTTTGGTAGTATCAAACAAATACTTTACTTTTGTCGCAGTTAATAAAAGAAATATGAAATATACAGCTACACATCATCATCATCATTTTCCTAACGAATAACTCGGTGGGCATAGATGATATTGTGTATATCTATATAACGATAACTAAGGCTTGCCGAATACGGTAAGCCTTTTTTTTTTCCCTTAATTCGAATAGTAATTAATAATTAGTAATTAAATAAGTCATGTTAAGAATCGCAGTACAAGCCAAAGGACGTCTTCTTCGAAGAGACAATGGCACTTTTAGAAGAGTCAGATATCAAGTTAAGCACTACTAAACGTACCTTGTTGGTACAGTCTTCTAACTTTCCTATCGAAGTTCTATTTCTTCGTGATGATGATATTCCGCAGACGGTAGCTACCGGGGTAGCTGATTTGGGTGTTGTCGGTGAAAATGAATTTATGGAAAAAGAAGAAGATGCTGAAATCATTAAACGCTTGGGATTCAGCAAATGTCGTTTGTCACTAGCTATGCCGAAAGATTTGGAATATCCGGGTTTATCATGGTTTGAAGGCAAGAAGATTGCTACTTCTTATCCTGTTATTCTTCGTAACTTCCTGAAGGAAAAGGGCGTAAATGCAGAAATTCACGTGATTACCGGTTCGGTAGAGGTGTCTCCGGGTATTGGATTGGCTGATGCCATTTTTGATATTGTAAGTTCCGGTTCTACTTTGGTCAGCAACCGCTTGAAAGAAGTGGAAGTTGTAATGAAGTCTGAAGCTTGTTGATTGGCAACAAGAACATGAGCGATGAGAAGAAAGAAGTGTTGAATGAATTACTGTTCCGCATGAATGCGGTGAAAACAGCAGAAGATAAAAATACGTATTGATGAATGCTCCGAAGGATAAACTGGAAGAGATTATCGCTGTATTACCGGGTATGAAGAGTCCTACCGTTATGCCGTTGGCACAGGAAGGCTGGTGCTCGGTTCATACGGTACTTGATGAAAAACGTTTCTGGGAAATTATAGGAAAATTGAAAGGACTGGGAGCAGAAGGTATTCTGGTACTGCCGATTGAAAAGATGATCGTGTAAAATACGATGGAAATAAATAATCTATGCTGAAGAATGAAAGTAATTAAATACCCTACAAAAGAGCAGTGGACGGAACTCTTGAAACGTCCGGCACTGAATACGGAAAGTTGTTCGATACTGTTCGTTCTATTATAGATAAGGTAAGGACAGAAGGCGATAAAGCAGTACTCGAATATGAAGCAGCCTTTGATAAAGTAACCTTGTCCTCACTTGCTGTTACTCCTGAAGAAATACGGGTAGCCGAAACATTGGTGAGTGATAAATTGAAAGCCGCTATCTCTTTGGCTAAACAGAATATCGAAACATTTCACTCAGCTCAACGCTTTGTCGGAAAGAAGGTGGAAACGATGAACGGTGTAACCTGCTGGCAGAAAGCAGTGGGGAATTGAGAAAGTCGGGCTTTATATTCCGGGTGGAACTGCACCGCTTTTCTCAACTGTATTAATGTTGGCTGTTCCCGCATAAAATTGCAGGATGCAAGGAGATCATACTTTGCACGCCTCCTGATAAAAATGGAAATATTCATCCGGCTATTCCTTTTTGCTGCGCAACTGGCAGGTGTCAGCAAGATATTCAAGGCTGGTGGTGTGCAGGCTATCGCTGCTATGGCCTATGGAACAGAAAGCGTACCTAAAGTATATAAGATATTCGGTCCCGGCAATCAATATGTGACAGCTGCCAAACAGTTGGTCAGCTGCGTGATGTAGCTATTGATATGCCTGCCGGTCCTTCAGAAGTGGAAGTTTTGGCTGATGCATCTGCCAATCCGGTTTTTGTAGCTGCGGATTTATTGTCTCAGGCAGAACACGGAGTGGATAGCCAGGCTATGCTGATTACAACTTCCGAGAAACTGCAAACGGAAGTTATGGCTGAAGTAGAACGTCAATTAGCTGAATTGCCTCGTCGTGAAATTGCCTCCAGATCGTTGGAAAACAGTAAACTAATTCTGGTAGAAATATCGATGAAGCATTGGAACTCACGAATGCTTATGCTCCCGAACACTTGATTGTGGAAACGGAAAACTATATGGAAGTAGCCGAACGGGTCACTAATGCCGGTTCTGTCTTCTTAGGTTCATTGACTCCCGAAAGTGCCGGCGACTATGCGTCCGGCACGAATCACACCCTGCCGACCAACGGTTATGCAAAAGCCTATAGCGGTGTAAGTCTGGATAGTTTTATCCGTAAGATTACATTTCAGGAAATCCTCCCGGAAGGAATAAAGACCATCGGTCCGGCTATCGAAGAAATGGCCGCACAATGAACATTTGGACGCACATAAGAATGCCGTCACTATCCGCCTTAAAGCAATTAATAAGTAATAACTGAAAACTAAAAGAGTATTGCTGATGAAAACGTTACAAGAACTAACCCGACCGAATATCTGGAAATTAAAACCCTACTCTTCGGCACGAGATGAATATAAAGGTTATACGGCTTCTGTTTTTTGGATGCAAACGAGAATCCGTACAATACACCTCATAACCGTTATCCGGATCCTATGCAGTGCGAACTGAAGACGCTGTTGTCGAAAATAAAGAAAGTGTCACCCGAACATATCTTTCTAGGAAATGGAAGTGATGAAGCCATCGATCTGGTTTTTCGTGCTTTCTGTGAACCGGGTATAGATAATGTCGTAGCCATCGATCCTACTTATGGTATGTATCAGGTTTGTGCCGATGTGAATGATGTGGAATATCGGAAAGTCTTATTGGATGATAACTTTCAGTTTTCGGCAAATAAATTATTGGCAGCCTGCCGATGAACATACCAAAGCTGATTTTCCTTTGCTCGCCTAACAACCCAACAGGCAATGATTTGATTCGGTCTGAAATAGAAAACTCCTTCGTCGAGTTTGAAGGATTGGTAATACTGGATGAGGCATATAGTGATTTCTCCGATGCACCTTCTTTTTTGGAAGAATTGGATAAGTACCCGAATCTTGTTGTATTTCAAACCTTCTCTAAAGCTTGGGGATGTGCTGCTATCCGTCTGGGAATGGCATTTGCGTCTGTAGATATTATCGGTATTCTGAGTAAGATCAAATATCCCTATAATGTCAATCAGTTGACTCAACAACAAGCTATTTCTATGTTGCATAAGCACTATGAGATAGAACGTTGGGTTAAAACGTTGAAGGAAGAACGTGATTATCTGGAAGAAGAATTTGAGAAATTACCTTGTACCATCAAACTGTTCCCGTCTGATGCGAACTTTTTTCTGGTTAAAGTGACGGATGCCGTGAAAATATACAATTATTTGTAGGTGAAGGTATCATTGTGCGTAATCGCCATTCGGTTTCACTTTGCTGTAACTGTTTGCGTGTAACAGTGGGCACCCGGATAGAGAACAATACGTTATTGGCTGCTCTTAGAAAATATGAAGGATAATGGACACGAAGAAGAAAGTATTATTTATAGATAGAGACGGCACATTGGTGATCGAACCTCCTGTAGATTACCAGCTCGACTCATTGGAAAAACTGGAATTCTATCCGAAAGTATTCCGTAATCTGGGCTTTATCCGCAGTAAGCTCGATTTTGAATTTGTAATGGTCACTAACCAGGATGGATTGGGTACACCTTCTTTTCCGGAAGAAACATTCTGGCCTGCTCATAATTTGATGTTGAAAACATTGGCAGGAGAGGGGATTACCTTTGATGATATTCTGATAGACCGTAGTTTTCCCGAAGATAATGCACCGACCCGCAAACCGCGTACCGGAATGTTGACGAAGTATCTGGATAATCCGGAATACGATCTTGCCGGAAGTTTTGTGATTGGTGACCGTCCCACTGACGTGGAACTTGCCAAGAATTTGGGATGTCGTGCCATTTATTTGCAGGACTCAACAGAAAGCTTTGAAAGAAAAAAAAGGACTGGAAAATGTTTGTGCTCTTGCAACAACAGACTGGGATCAGATAGCCGAGTTCCTTTTGCCGGTGAACGAAAAGCAGAGGTTCGTCGTACAACGAAAGAAACGGATATTTATGTTGCCTTGAACCTTGATGGAAACGGCACTTGTGACATTTCTACCGGTCTTGGCTTTTTCGATCACATGCTTGAGCAGATTGGAAAACACTCCGGTATGGATTTGACAATTCGTGTAAAAGGGAGATTTGGAGGTAGACGAACATCATACTATTGAAGATACTGCTATTGCTTTAGGGGATTGTATCTATCAGGCTTTAGGTAGCAAACGAGGGATTGAACGTTATGGCTATGCCTTACCGATGGATGATTGTCTTTGTCAGGTTTGTCTGGACTTCGGTGGTCGCCCTTGGTTAGTTTGGGATGCTGAATTTAAGCGTGAGAAAATAGGAGAGATGCCAACGGAAATGTTTCTTCATTTTTTCAAGTCATTGAGCGATGCGGCAAAAATGAATCTGAATATCAAAGCAGAAGGACAGAATGAGCATCATAAGATAGAAGGAATCTTTAAAGCGCTTGCCCGTGCCTTGAAAATGGCAATCAAAAGAGATATCTATCATTTTGAACTTCCATCCAGCAAGGGAGTACTTTGATTTTTTAAATACACAGACTTATGCAGAAACGAATCCTGTTGAGCCTACTTTTGGGAGTAATCTTTTTCTTTCTCTTTTTAGTCAAAAAACCTGAAAGCAGAGAAGATTACTCTTCCCGATAGTAAACTGAATAATTTTATATAAGATAGATTCAGGTGTATATCGTTCGAACAACCTTCACACTCGGACTTTAAAGCTTCTCGAAAAAAATATGGTATTGGAGAGTCTCTTAATCTTCGTAATAGACATAGTGACAATGATGAGGCAACAGGAACGACTGTGAAACTTCATCGAGTAAAGATGAAAGCGCACTCGGTAGATGAGGAACAGCTGATAACTGCATTGCGCATCATAAAGAATCGTAAATCGCCCATTGTCATTCATTGTCATCATGGCTCTGACCGTACAGGAGCCGTGTGCTCTTTACCGTATTATATTCCAGAATATCTCCAAAGAAGATGCAATTCGTGAAATGACTGACGGAGGCTTTGGCTTTCATCGTATTTATAAAAACATTATTAGAAGAATCAGGGAAGCTGATATTGAACGAATAAAAAGAGAAGTGATGACTGTTGGAGGATCGTACTAGTACCCTGTTTGTACTACCGCGTCTGTCACAACCGTGCCATCGCATTGGCACAACTATGCCATGCCGTTGGCACAGTTGTGCCAATGGGTGGCACAAGCCTATTAATAGGATGCCTATAAAGCTTCTATTTCTTTAAGCCACATGGCTGAACTTGCATCGCTCGGCATTCTCCAATCTCCTCTCGGGCTGATAGAAATACTTCCTACTTTAGGGCCATCAGGTAAACAGGAACGTTTGAATTGTTGATTAAAGAAGCGGCGGAAAAAGATAGCCAGCCATTTCTTGATTGTCTCTTCATCATAATTACCTTTGAATGCGATGTTTGCCAGATAATAAATCTTGGAAGGCCGGAAACCGAAACGTAAGAAATAATATAGGAAGAAGTCATGTAGTTCATAAGGACCCACCAAATCTTCTGTTTTCTGTTTAATTTCTCCGTTTTCGTCTGCCGGAATCAGTTCCGGACTGATAGGAGTATCCACTATATCAAGCAATGTGGTTTTTGAATCTTCGTCCACACCATTTTCTGCCACCCATTGTACCAGGTATTTTACGAGAGTTTTAGGGACACTCGCATTCACTCCATACATAGACATATGATCGCCATTGTAGGTTGCCCATCCCAGTGCAAGTTCTGATAAATCTCCTGTACCAATAACCATTCCCCAAGTTTGATTGGCCACGTCCATCAATATTTGTGTACGTTCGCGTGCTTGAGAATTTTCGTATGTGACATCGTGTACATTTATATCATGGTCTATATCCTTAAAATGTTGGATGCAGGCATCTTTGATACTGATTTCACGAATGGAGATACCTAATGATTTCATCAGGTTGATAGCATTATGGTAGGTGCGGTCAGTCGTTCCGAAACCGGGCATTGTGATTCCAAGAATTCCTTTTCTGGATAATCCTAGTTTATCAAACGTTTTCACGCAGACAAGTAGTGCAAGCGTTGAATCCAATCCACCGGAAATTCCTACTACGGCAGTCTTGGCTCCTGTATGGACAAGCCGTTTGTGCCAATCCCGCTACCTGAATAGCGAAAATGTCTTCACAGTGTTCGTTTAGTTCTTTCCCTTGTGGTACAAATGGATGTGGATGGAAACTTCGGGTGAGGGCTAGTTCTTTACTGTTTACAAATTCTGTGGCAACAGAAACCTGCTCTCTTGTCTCTTAAATTAGCTTGATTAGCCGCGAAAGTTGTGTTGATTCTACGTTCTGCGCGTATACGTTCTACATCAATCTCGCTGATAATAAGCTGTTCTTCCATGCTGAATCGCTCACTGCGTGCAAGCAGACTTCCATTTTCGTAAATCAATCCATTTCCGGCAAAGACTACATCAGTAGTAGACTCTCCGAAACCGCAAGATGAAAAGACATATCCTGCGATACAGCGTGCAGACTGTTGACTGATGAGAGAACACAGATAATTGTGTTTTCCGATACCTTCATTGTCTGCCGACATATTGAATAGGATTTCCGCCCCTTGTAAAGCTAGCGATGAGCTGGGAGGAATCGTGGACCATAGATCTTCACAAATTTCAATTCCGAAAGTAGTATCTGAAGTTTCAAAAAGCAAATTAGCTCCTATGGGAACAATTTGTCCGCATAGGCGTACATTGTCTGTTGTTAGTTGAATCGCGGAGGTGAACCAACGTTGCTCATAGAACTCTTTATAGTTAGGGAGATAAGTTTTGGCGGTAACGCCTAGTACTTTTCCTTTCTGGATAACTACTGCGCTGTTAATAACCGTCGAATTGACAACTACCGGCATGCCAACAATAGAAATAATGTCTAATTGGCGGGTGTTATTCAGGATTTGCATCAGTCCCATTTCTGCTTCTTCCAGTAAAAGCTGTTGTCCGAATAAGTCACCGCAAGTATATCCGGTAATACTCATTTCCGGAAAAATAATGATCTGCACTCCCTTTCCTTCGGCTACTGCAATCAGGCTTTCTATTCTCTCTACATTGAATTTACAGTCGGCCACTTTTACGTGTGGCACGGCTGCTGCTACTTTTACGAATCCGTAGTTCATCTTATACCTTTTTATATATAATGAGTGCAAAAATAGGAAAATAGTTTTGAATATTTATCTTTTCTATGGTGAATCCTCTCAATGAGGTCTTTTCTATGTACTATAATACTGTTGTTTAAACTTATTCTTTTATTATAGTACAACAAAAGTAATGTTTTTCATTAGATTTTTCTCATATTTTATTTGTTTATTCCAAATAACTCTTTATCTTTGCATTGGATTTATAATTGTAATGAATACAAGTTTGGAAAGAAAGGGATAAATGATGAAACCATACGAACGATTATTAGACCATAATATAAAGCCTTCGATGCAACGTATTGCAATTATGCAATATTTGATGGATCATCCGATTCATCCGTCAGCTGATGATATATATACAGCATTATCTCCCTCGATGCCTACACTTTCAAAAACTACAGTTTACAATACATTGAAACTGTTTTCGGAGCAAGGAGCAGCCTTGATGCTTACAATTGATGAGAAGAATACTAACTTTGACGCAGATACTTCCGTACATTCTCATTTTCTTTGCAAGCGTTGTGGACACATTTATGATCTGCAATGCCCGGAAGCGGTGAAAAAAAAGTGAGAGAGTCTGGAAATGGACGGACATCAGGTATCGGAAGTGCATTATTATTATAAAGGTATATGTAAGAATTGCTTGAGTAAAAGATAAAGAAACACGTATTGACTAATTAATTTAAAATTGAGAAGAAAATGAAAAAATTTAGATGTACTGTATGCGGTTACGTTTATGAAGGTGACGCAGCTCCTGAAAAATGCCCATTGTGTAAAGCTCCTGCAAGCAATTCGTAGAAGTTGTTGAGGTAGAAGGTGGTGCATTGTCTTTTGCTGACGAACACGTTATTGGTGTGGCAAAAGGTTGTGACGAAGAAATGATCAAGGACCTGAACAATCACTTCATGGGCGAATGTACTGAAGTTGGTATGTATTTGGCTATGAGCCGTCAGGCAGACCGTGAAGGTTATCCTGAAGTAGCTGAAGCTTTCAAACGTTACGCTTGGGAAGAAGCTGAACATGCTGCTAAGTTTGCGGAATTGTTGGGTGACTGCGTATGGGATACAAAACGAACCTGCAGAAACGTAAAGATGCTGAACAAGGTGCATGCGAAGACAAAAAACGTATCGCAACTCGTGCTAAAGCTCTGAATCTGGATGCTATCCATGACACTGTACACGAAATGTGCAAGACGAAGCTCGTCACGGTAAAGGTTTTGAAGGACTGTACAACCGTTATTTCGGTGATAAATAATCAAACCTCATAATAACTCTTAAAGAAGGTGTGTCGTAATACACGATGCGCCTTCTTTTTTTCATTGACTATAAAAATCGGTTCATTTTCTTTTAAGTTTTGCGATATTTTGAGGATTTCTTTGGTTTATGTGTTCGCAACATCTAAATAGAGCAACTGTAAGTTCTCATAAAACGGTCTAATCAGCCAATCCATACCTTCTTTAGTCATTTTTTGCACACATCTTTTTTTATATTGAAGGCAATGGCAAAGAAGGAAAAGTCCATGAAGACCTTATCCTTTCCAAAATGGCGGAAACGTTTGTAATTCATATTGTTTTTCATTTGTCCGAACACGGCTTCCGGTTCTATGCATCTCTGTCCTCTGTGTTTCAGCCCTTCCTCTGAGCAGAGCAACTCTTTGGCTTTTTGCTTGTGTTTTCTGAGTCTGTGATTCAACTCTATCGTTCTGTTCCCCTTTGCTTTAAAACATCGGCATCTTAGCGGACAGCCTTCACATCTGATGGCTCTGTACCTGGCATTTTCGCTGACATATCCGGATGCTGTTTTCACATGTCTAGTCCCTATCCTTTGCATCTTCTGTCCCATGGGGCAGATACAAAAAAAGTCTTGTTCTTCATTGTAGTAGAAGTTTTTCCGCCCTGAACGGGTCCGGTTTGAATCTCGGCCGCTGTTCCATGTGGAAGTAGTTGTATTTGACGTAGCCCGCCATACCGTTTTCTGACATGAAGCGGTAATTCTCCTCAGAACCGTAGCCGGAATCGGCCACCACCGTATGGGCCAACCTGTCATATCTGCTTGAGAAGGATTGCAGGAAAGGTATCATGGTCAGTGTATCCGTAGGGTTCGGAAAAGAGTGCAAAAATCGGTAATGAACTGGTTCTCGGTGCCGATCTGGAGGTTGTAACCAGGCTTTGTCTGGCCGTTACGCATGGCATCCTCCTTCATTCTCATGAAAGTAGCGTCCTTGTCCGTTTTGGAATAGGAGTTCCTGTCCTGTAGCGTGTTCAGACGGTTGTCGTATTCCTGCTGCGCTTTGTCCCAATGTTCTTCCAGTTCCTTCAGCTGTTTGCGTTTTTTTTTCAACGCAGTCTTTCCTCTTTCGTGGAGGGCTCAGGAACCTGTTCAAGTGCTTTTCCGCAATTCTCCAGCCATTTCAGTCAGCATGGCCGGGTGAACTCAATCTCCTCATTGCTTTCCGATGAGTTCTCCTGGGCGATGACATCGTCTATCTGCCCTAACAGGACATGTATCTTCTTCATCAGGCGTTCACAGTTCCGCTCAACCGTTTTTCGCCAGACGAAAGTATACTTATTGGCTTTGGACTCAATCTTTGTCCCGTCAATGTATTCCACATTCAGCCTGATGAAGCCTTTGGAAGAGAAGGAGTACGGTTTGGGTAAATACCTCGTTGATTTCCTTTTTCACCCGGGTTGCGGAAACGGTTGATGGTAATGAAATCAGGTTTTTCTCATATCCGGCAAGCCAGATATAATGGATGTCACGATGAAGGAGGCTTTTCAATTTTCCGGCAGGAATAGACGTTGTTCATATAGGCATAGAGAATGACCTTGAGCATCATCCTGGGATAGTAAGGGCTGCGGCCATTCCTTATAACTTCCTGAAACTTTCAAGGTTCAGGCTCTCAAGCAGAGCGTCAACCATCGAACTGGATCATGCTCTGCAATATCCTCGTCAATTCTTTGAGAAAAAAGCACTGTTTGGTTGGAATTATAAGGACGAAAATGTATCTTTGTCATAG
>VOFK01000700.1_pt1 | contig 17528 bp, 20 predicted proteins | sample 5384121 | NCBI WGS metagenome assembly VOFK01 (sample SAMN12384730, study PRJNA508395) | human gut metagenome | isolation source: healthy gut J | host: Homo sapiens
GAAAAAAACGGCATTTTCTGTGCCGATCAGGTGAAGTATGTGGTGCGCACGGCGATCAAAAACATCGACCATCAGCGCACGCTGGTACTGTATATCTACGCAAAGGAAAGTGTGCTGGCCGGAAATCATACCCCTTGCTGGACAATGTTTCAGCAGAAAGGCGGCTATATCACCTTATGCGCCGATGATAAAGGCACACGCTGGCAGCAGTCTATGTTTGAGAATCTCGGAAAGGATTACTTTTTCAGGGATAAATGCTCTTTCTATTCCCAGGCCGACGAGAGACGGGTCACGAGATATTGTCAGTCCGAAAAGCAAAAAGGATTTGAAAGCCTCTGCCTGCTTCAGTTGGATTTATTGCGGAAAAAACAAAGGGAAAATGAACTGAAAAAGCAGCGCAGGATCATCGAGCGGATGAAACCGGTAGGCGCATTACCCAGGGACATCAAAGGCTTTATGCACAGAGAAACCCTGCCGCATTATATCTTCTATGATTATGCCAAGGGAAAAGCGCCGAAAAACGCATACTGTACTGCCTGCAAGCATAATGTATCGGTCGCTGAAGCCAAGCACAACGGCGAAGGCATTTGCCCACACTGCAAGAGGAAAATCACCTTTAAGAGCCGTGGGCGCCGCGGATATATAGTTGACCGTTCTACTGCACAGGTTATTCAGCGGCTGGGTAGCAACGAAATGATCATTCGTTTCGTAAAAGCCTACCGCCGTTATCCGAAAAGCGACACGCCGGAGTTTCATGTTTATGAAAACGCACGGTTGTTTCTTCAATGGGACGGCAGCAAGATCATAGCCAGTGAAAGCTACTATTACGGTTATTCCCGGGATCGCATTACACCGTGGCATCCGGGTGACAGGCCGGTATTCAGCCGGTGGTACTACAATTTTGAGGCAGACTGCTGCGGTTATCTCTATCATCGGAATCTGGACAGTGAACTGAAAGGAACGCCGTGGCAGTATTCCGCATTGAAGGAATATTATGCAGGAGATCCCACGCCTTTGTATGCCGGGCAGTATCTGCAGAAGTATTTACGCTATCCTATGCTGGAGTATTTGGTAAAGCTGAAGCTCTATCGTCTCGCAACCTATGTTGCTTACGGCGATACGGGCGGGGCTCGTTTCTATGACGACAGCGTGCTCAACAGCAAGGGCAAAACCGTAACAGAGGTTTTGGGCGTCGGTAAAAAATATATACCGCTTTTGCAGACGATCGACCCCGGGCCGGACCAGCTTACGATGATCAAAGCATTTCTGCGGGATAATATCCGACCGGATCTGGAACTGATGAAATGGTGCAGCAAAAACGACATCGGAGAGGAAGCGTATATTACGGTTCCCTTGCGCTATATGACGCCCCATAAGCTGATGCGGTATGCTACGGAACAGTTTGCCACACACCGAAAGACCTCTTATTACGCCCCCGGTTATTATTCCATGCGTGAGATGATGTCCGACTATAAGGATTACCTTTGTATGTGCGAACTATTGGAGCACGATATGAAAAGCAGCTTTGTCCTGTTTCCGAATGATTTGAAGGCGGAGCATGACCGGGTAAATGATATGTCCCGGAATGATGTGTCGCAGGCGTATGATCGGAGAATTGCTAAAATGTTTGAGGGATTGCAGCACCGTTACGGATACACCAAAATGGGGTTTGTCGTTATTCCTCCGCATTCCGCAAAAGAGATCACACGGGAGGGCGATAAACTGCACCACTGTGTCGGACGCTATGTGAAAGATGTGGTAAAAAACAATACCACGATCCTTTTCATCCGAAAAGCGTCCGCACCGAAAAAGCCGTATTGTACGGTAGAGGTGAAGCATGGGGATGTCATTCAGGCAAGGATCCAGAACAACGTTATCCCGCCGCCCAAGGTGAAGAGGTTTATCGAAAGCTGGAAAGAAAATGTGCTATACGCACCTGCTCTTGAACGGGCAGCATAACGAGAAAGGATGATACAGAGTGAAAGAAAGATTGATACGGCAGCGTGAACTGACCGCCCGGCTCAATACATACCGGGACGAGTATTACAACCGGAATGCTCCGTCAGTATCGGACGCTGGCGGGCGACCGGCTCTTTGATGAGCTGACTGAACTGGAGAAAGAAACCGGCGTGGTGATGTCCAATTCACCGACGCAGACCGTGGGCTACCCCGTTGTGTCGAGGCTGCCGCAGGCAAAGCACGATATTCCGCTGTTATCGCTGGATAAGACAAGGCTGATAAGCGAGCTGCTTGCATTTCAGGACGGCCGCACAGTGGATTTCTCACTGAAACTGGACGGACTGACGACCGAGATCATTTATGAGGGCGGCCTTCTGCAACGGCTCTCTACCCGGGGCAACGGCGACATCGGTGAGGATATTACCCACAACGCCGAAGCCATCGAAGGAATACCGGTGCAGATCCCGTACAAGGAAAGACTGGTCGTTGCCGGTGAGAGTTTTATTCACTGTAGCGACTTTGAACGGCTGCGCCAAAAGCTGGTTGACAGTACGGGAAAGCCGTACCGAAACAGCCGCAATCTTGCCGCCGGCTCCGTCCGTGCTTACAATTCTGCGGTATGCGCCAAGCGGTGCGTCCACTTTTTGCCCTTTGCGGTCATTGAAGGACTGCCGGAGATCGAGGCCGAGACGGACAGCAGGCGCATGAAGCTGGCAAAGCTCACGGAATTTGGCTTCGGCAGAGTGCGTTCCCTTCAGTTTGCAACGGCAAATAACGATATGATGGATCTGCACATTAAGGTGCTGCGGGACAAAGCGGCCGAGGATGATCTGCCGATTGACGGACTGGTCATGACCTATGACTCCATTTCCTACTCCCGCACCTGCGGACGGACAGGGCACCATTTCAAGGACGGTCTTGCCTTTAAGTTTGAAGACGAACTCTTTGAAACAAGGCTCGACCACATTGAGTGGACGCCGACCCGTTCCGGTGAGATCTCTCCGGTAGCTGTTTTGACACGGTAGAGATCGACGGATGCGAGGTGTCCCGTGCAACGCTGCACAACCTCTCTTTTATTGAGGGGCTTGAGTTGATGCCGGGCAACCGCATTCTGGTGAGTAAGCGGAACATGATCATCCCTCAGGTCGAAGAAAACCTTGACCGTGGAGATTTTTCAATGGAAGTGCTGGTTCCGTCTCTCTGCCCCTGCTGTGGGTATCAGACGATGATCCATACCACGCAGAAGCGGATCGACGGCGAACTGAAGCTGACGAAAACACTGTTCTGCCACAATCCGAATTGTGCATCGCAGAATCTGAGAAAATTCGTTCACTTCGTCGGAAAGAAAGCGATGGACATTGAGGGACTGTCAGAGGCGACGCTGGAGCAATTCATTGCCCGTGGCTGGCTTCAGGATTTTACGGATATTTACCGGCTGGATAATCACCGGGACGAGATCATCCGTATAGACGGTTTCGGAGAAAGGTCCTGGCAGCGGTTGTGGGATGCGATTCAAAAAAGCCGCAATACCACATTTGAACGCTATCTTATCGCAATGGATATTCCGATGATCGGCAACACAGCCAGTGCTGCGCTCGGTCGATGCTTCGATCAGAGTCTCCGTGCCTTTGAGGTAGCGGTCGATTCCGGCTATGATTTTACGCAGCTTCCCGATTTCGGAGAAACGCTGCATAACAACATTCACGAATGGTTTTCAGTTGAAGAAAACCGCATTTTATGGGAGGAATTAAAGCCTATGGTAAACATTGAAAAGAAAGAAACCGCTATGTCCGTCGTACAGGACAACCCCTTTGTGGGGAAAACGCTCGTGGTTACGGGCAAGGTCGAGCCGTACACCCGTGACGGCATCAATGCGAAGATATATTCTTTGGGTGCGAAAGCCGGAAGCTCCGTATCCAAGAATACCGACTACCTGATCTGCGGCGAAAATGCCGGCAGTAAGCTCGTCAAGGCGCAAGCGCTCGGCGTTGCCGTACTGTCGCCGGCAGAGTTTTTCCGTATGATCGGAGAGTAAATAATCAATAGAATGACGGTCGGAGAGGAAGTTTTTCTTCTCCGGCCTTGTCGGATCGGAGGAAATGCTATGGCAAAGAAATATAGGGTCACCATAACCGAAGCGCTGAAACGAACGGTCGATGTGACGGCAGAAAGCAAAGAGGCCGCTGAGCAGATCGTCGGCGACGAATGGTACAGCGGCAAGCATATTCTGACTGCCGATGATTTTACCGGTGTTGAATTTGAAGCAAATACTATTTAGGAAAGGACTGAAACGAATGGAAGAATTAAAAAAGGCCTTTTACGAGGTCATGTATAAGTATGAAAAATCCTTTGGCGAAACCGGCGTTATGACAAATCTGAACTTATGGGCACAAGAAAAAGCAGGCTTGCTCGAATTGCTGCGCCGCCATCCGAATTGGGATGAGGACGCAAAGGCAATCGTGTTTTCCTTTGACGAGGGGCGCGGTATTCAGCGTGATGTCGTGGACGAGATCGCTTTTACTATGGAGGATCTTGCCGCCGAGCAGATCAATGAAGAACAGCGTTTGGAGGATTTCCGCATTGCTCTGCGTGCCGCTGTCAACGAGTACAGCAGCACGCTGTCCGAGCAAACGCTGGAGATCGTCCGGAACCGTGGCGGTATAAAATGCGCCGAGGGACAGAAAACCAGCCGGATCATCGGCAAACTGTGCCGCAGTTTCGGTGTGGACGGGCATGAGCGTTATAATGCGGTATTTGCCCAGCTTTCCGATTCTCTGAATCCTCTGCAAATGCTCAAAACGGCGCTGTTATCTCTGCACCCGTGTGATTTTCTTGAAATGTCCAACAAGGACAATACCTGGACTTCCTGCCACAATCTCGAAAGCGGCAGCTATCAGGCCGGTGCGCTGTCCTATATGACAGACGATGTAAGTATGATTTTCTTCACGGTTGACCCGGAAGTAAAGGATCATTATTACCGTGCGCCGAGACGGTCACGGCAGATGTTTTTCTACAAAGATCAAACGCTGTTTCAATCAAGGCTCTATCCGAGCGATCTGTCAGAGCAGATGGATCTGTACCGCAGCATCGTGCAGAAAGCGATTGCGACCTGCCTTAGCGTGCCGAATCGCTGGGTGCTGAAAAAGAAACGTGAGGATGTAAACGAGTGCTGCACCAGCGGCGAAGGCAGCCGGCAATATCCCGACTATAACTACTACGGGAATCTATCAATGCTAAAAACCGCTGCTGTACCCAGCCATTTCGTCATCGGAGGACCGTCATTCTGTGTTTGCTGCGGCCAAGCATACCATTCGGGTCACTTGAAATGCAGATGTGAGGATACCGTTGTCTGCATGGATTGCGGCAACACTGTCCCCAAGCAAAATGCAAGATATGTGGAAGGAACCTATCATTGCCACGCGTGCCTGCATATCTGCGGCTCGTGCGGTGAGATGATGCACGGAACGATGTATCCGGCTTATGACCGCAGAGGTCGATTGGTAGAGATATGCGAGTCCTGTTACCGGGCATCGCTTGAGCCGTGTGCGGCCTGCAGCGTTTGCAGTATCTGCCGCATTATCGGCAATGCGTTCTGCCACAGGACTTCGATCACAGTTGCGGAAGGTGGTGCGAGATGATCCGAGTTGATGATATTCTCCGTATGCGGCAAAAGGAACTGAAGCATTATCTGGCCGGTCACCTGAAGAAACTTGGCTATGAGACAGTCAAAAAGAAAGGCTTCCTCTATGCCGAGGGCACAGTGCCGGTGCTGTTGGTCGCCCATTTGGACACCGTACATAATGAGCTGCCGCATATCATCTGCCGATCCGAAGACGGGCGCTATATCATGTCCCCGCAAAGGGATCGGCGGCGACGACCGGTGCGGCGTATATATGATCTTACAGATCATTAGCGAAGTACGCTGCCATGTGCTGTTCTGCGAGGATGAGGAAACCGGCGGACAGGGCGCCAAAGCGTTTGAACGGAGCGGGATCCAGATCGATGTGAATTACATTGTAGAGGTGGACCGCCGTGGGAACAACGACGCTGTGTTTTACAACTGCGACAACCCGAAGTTTTCTGAGTTTGTCTGCTCCTTCGGTTTCCGTGAGGCAATGGGCTCCTTCAGCGACATTTCCGTTGTTGCGCCATATCTCAAAACAGCAGCGGTAAATATTAGTGCCGGTTACTACAATGAGCACCGATTGCACGAAGTGATCGACTGGTCTGCCATGCAGAACAATGTCGAGCGCATCAAGCAGATGGTGCAGACGGAAACCGGCAAGTATCCTTACAGAAAGCGAAAGCTATATGCCGGCTCCTATTTCGGGCAGCAGACGCTGTTCGACATAGAGCCTGCCGGCAGAGATAAGGAAAAGCTGCTGATGGAGCTGCCGGAAGGAACGCGGCTTATGATGAACGGGTGCGAGGTCACACCTTCTTTTCCGTATCTTATGGATAACGAAGGCAATGTGTACGCCGGCATTCAGGAGCTTGACGCTGCAGTTTTATCGGAAAATTCCATTGCCTGCGACGAGAATGGGGAGCTTCTCTCCTTTTCGGTGTTTGACGCCAAGCGGATGAAAGTTCTCTCTATGGAGTCGGCAATGGAACAGTTAGGAATGGATATTGGGTGGTAGGCTCCTCTGCTCACCCAAGCATTAGAAAGGAGTTGCCATGAGAAAGATCACCGTTCTCGACTTTTGCAGTCGGATCGGAATTGCCAGCGATGAGATACCAGTCGTTGTAAAGGCCGGGATCAATATAGTAGGTCGCTACCGCAGTTTATATAAACTGACGGCACAGGCTATGCCCGACTTGCTGGAGGCTAAGGTGCAATCTGTAACCTCGACACGAGAAGAAGTCATCCTTCAAATTACTTTCAAGGACTTCAGCACGAAACGACCATAATCGTATATGAGCGAATAGCACCTCACGGGATTTTTCCCCGTGAGGTGCTTTGTCTTGGCCACCAAAGACAACCCCCGGCTCTGCCGGGGGGTAAAAAATAGCCTATGGCGAGGGGAAAAGAAGACAAGAAAAAGTCTCCAAGTTAGAGTAAAGAAGAGGTTTGCCGACCAAAACTTACAAAAACAAGGAGAGTAATTCATGAAAGAAGTAGATGTAAGTAGTTTAGAACATACCAGTTGGCGTTGTCAATACCATGTGGTGTTTGCGCCGAAATATAGACGGATGGAGGTATATGGAAAGATAAAAGAGGACATAGGGATTATACTGCGGAAGTTGTGCCAGCAAAAGAGCGTAGAAATCATAGAAGCACAAGCATGCCCAGACCACATCCACATGTTGATAAGCATCCCGCCGAAGTACAGCGTATCCCAGATTATGGGCTACCTGAAAGGAAAGAGCAGCCTGATGATATTTGACCGACATGCCAACCTGAAGTATAAGTACGGGAACAGGCACTTTTGGGCAAGAGGGTATTTTGTGGATACGGTAGGCCGAAACAAGAAAGCGATAAAGGCGTACATACAGAACCAGTTGGAGGAGGACAAAATGTCTGACCAGATTAGCATAAAGGAATTTATAGACCCGTTTACGGGTAGTAAGAATCCCAAGGCATAGATAAAAACCCCTTAAGGGGTAGCCCGAGAAAGGAATGCGGTCGGCAGACCTTTCGGGCCCCTTAAGGGGCTTCGTCCGTAATGGGCCCTTATAGGGCCTGGTCAAACCTCCGGCTTAGCCGGAGGTTTTGATTATCACTATTTTTTACTTGCGGGACTATTTTGCCCCTTTGCGGAAATCTGTTGAAATAACACGCATTAAAGTCGTAATTAAAGAGTATAAACCAAAAACAAAGGAGATTTTACCATGCTAATCAGTATCGACCACGGGAATAAACAAATCAAAACCAACCACAGGACCTTTGTGTCCGGGCTTCGGGAAAGCGACACAAAGCCGCCCTTCGGAAAGGATGTTCTGTTCTACAAGGGCAAGTATTATACCCTCACCGATCAGCGCATCCCGTATATGCGGGACAAGACGGCTGACGAACGGTATTTTATCCTCACGCTGTTTGCCGTTGCCTTTGAGCTTGCCGGAACCGAGTACCGCAAGGACGAGATCGTAGATGTGCAGCTTGCGGTAGGCCTGCCGCCTGCCCATTACGGAGCGCAATACGAACGGTTTGAAAACTATTTTCTGAACCGGGATATTATTGACTTCCAGCTCGACGGCAGACCGTACTCTGTATTCATCAGCACGGCGATTTGCTTTCCGCAGGCTTACGCTGCCATTATGCCGATCTATCAGCGGATCCATTCGTATTCAAAGGTTGCAGTGCTGGACATTGGCGGTTTTACTGCCGACTATCTGCTGGTGAAAAACGGCGAGGCGGATCTGTCTGCCTGCGACTCACTGGATAACGGCGTCATCACTCTTTACAATGGAATCAAATCCAAGGTCAATGCGGATTTTGACATCCTCCTGGACGAGTCGGACATTGATGCTATCTTGAAGGATACGCCTACCGATTTTGACGAAAGTGTGATCCGTATCGTGCAGGAGCAGGCGCAACAGTTTATCAACGATCTTTTCGGCAAGCTCAGAGAGCGGATGATTGATTTGCGTTCCGGCAAGGCTGTGTTTGTCGGCGGCGGTTCTATCCTACTGAAGAAACAAATCGAAGCGTCCGGCAAGGTCGGCGCACCGATTTTTGTCGATGAGATTTCCGCCAATACAAAGGGCTACGAGCTGTTGTTCAAGGCCGCTTGTATGGGGTGATGTGAATGGCGAAGAAAGATATTTACAAGTTCACTATTCAATTCAGCGGCGGAGATCCGCAGCATCAGCAGGTTGCGGAAATACTCAATCAGCAGGGGCGCCGGAAAGCACAGTTTCTTGTAAACACAGTTCTGCACTACATTCATTGCTCCGAAACGCCCGATATTCCTCAGCCGTCACCAGTTAATACCGACGCCATTGAAGCAATCGTGCGGCGCATTATGGAGGAATACTCAGAAAAGCCCACCCCAAAAGATGTCGGACAGGCGCCGGAGAAAAAGACGGTCAAATCCGAAGAGATCGCCTTTGATGACGCTGCCGAACTGCTGGGAGAGGATGGTATGGCGGCAATCAAAAATACTATGGCAAGTTTCAGAAGATGAGTAAGGGCGGCAGGAGCAAAACTCCTGCCGCCCTTTTATTTTATGGGTCAAAACGGTCTATGCAGCGCATAAACACAATGCAAAGCTCCTGGTACAGATCCTCGTCAAGAATTCCGTCTATAATTGATTCTTTCAGTAGCAAGGGCTGATATAGCATCAGTAATTCTGTTGTGGCTGTTCTGTCTCCGAATTTTGCTTGCAACAGTAACTCTTTGAAATTCATTTTGATTCACCTTCTTCCATAAATCGGCGGAGCTTCTTTATTGCACGGTAATACAGTGAGGCTACAGTCTTATAGGACATACCGAGTTCATCCGATAATTGCCCGAAGCTTTTTTCCTCAATGATTCTTTCAAGGACGATCCGCCGTTCGTTTTCCTTGATTGACCGAAGCGCTTGCCGCACGGTCTCATGATCCGTGATCTCCTGAATGATGTCCGTTGTATCGAACAGGAGATAGTCCAGGTCAAAAAGCGGTGTTTCAAAGCGAAACTTGCGGCTTTTCTCGGTCAAAAATTGAATTCTCCGATTATGGACTGCCTTTTTCACATAGGCCGAAAACTGGTTTTGCAATATTTCCTGCTCAGTTGAGCCATTATTCTTTTTATACATATAAAACCCTCCGTGTTTCTTGTCTGGCGTATGGGAGCAGACAAACACGGAGGAGAACGGCACCCGGGGCAATGACAGTTAAAACAAAAGAAAGCGCATTGACGGACATGAAAATCCGAAAATGCGCTTTCCTCTGCGTATATACAAGTGTCGTTATGATAATATGTGCCGGGCGGTGTGTCCCAAATAATTGAGAAAAGCAGTTGCAATACATAAGAAACGAGCTGCAACTCATATTCGTGAGTGCAACTCGTTTTAGGTGTCCAAGTATTATGCTCTAAGAGAAGTAAAAATAGACTTCGTCTTCCGCCGTTAGCTTAAATGAACCTCCTCATATGTACCACAGTGCTCCTTTCACACATAAAAAGCGAACCACAACTCACTAAATGCGAGCCGTAAGGATATTTATACGAACTGTAGCTCACACTAAAATATATATGAGGTGAACTACAGTGCAAAATGTATTAGATACCTTCGCTGCGGAAGTGCTCCGAAAGCGCAAGGCGATTGGCTACACACAGAGGCAGCTGGCGGATAAGCTCCATATGAGCATCCGTACTATTCAGGATCTGGAACACGGAATCAGCAATCCAAAAGCCGAAACCATCTTGCTTATTGCGAGAGAATTGGATATCAGTATTGATGCGATCCTGTTTCCCAATATTGTGCGAGGGCATATTTCAAAAACCGCTATGGATTTCTTCGCCGGAAAGAGTGAGGCAGAGGTTCAAAAGTATGTGTCCTTGTGTCAACAAGCAGATAAGCTGAAAACTGATAAATGAGCAGCCGTTTACAAAGATAAGCGGTTGCTTCTTTTTTCGATATATTGTTTGTCTTTTGACCTGCCACAACAAAAATCCCTATGTTCCTGCTATTCTAAGGATAGCAAAACATAGGGATTTTTTAGGGAATATATCGGGAAGAATTCGGTAGTTTTATTTTCTGTTGTAACAAAATCGGTAGCCGACACCCCAAACATTTTTTATCTGGACCGAATCGTCATCGGACAGTTTCTGCCGGAGTGATTTTATATGAGCTTTAACCACCTCATCAACATTATATGCAGTCTGCTCACTCCACAAGAGATCATAAAGCTGATCACAGGTAAATACTTTGTTTGGATTCTCGGCAAACAGAAGCAGCAGGTCAAATTCCTTTCGTGTCAGCATAATTTCCTTTTCGCCAAGGAACGCTTGCCGACTCTCCGGAGAAATACGCAGCCTTCCGGCCACTGTCATTTTGCATGAGCTATTTTCCTCTTTCCGTGTTTGCATGTGTGGCGAATACGCCTGTATGAGGGCTTGCGCTTGCGCAAAGCATTCTTCCATCGAATACGGCCGACACAGATATGCGTGCGCACCTGCCCGCAGAGAATTGAGGCGTTCTTCCGCATCCGCCGTATCGGACCCTAAAACTAAAATGGGAACGCCCTTTACTTTGCGTAGAGCATCCAGAAACCGGTGGTCGTCCTCTGCTGAAAGAGCGACATCTAAAATGGCTAAGCAAAAATCCCTGTGTACAACATGATAAAGTAAATCCGCTATGGTTTTCGGCCATATGACTGCATAACTTCTCGCTTCAAAATAGCTGCTTATCCTCTCTGCCTCGTCTATATTTCTATCCAACAGCAAAATATTGCTCATTCTATAATCACGCTTTCCTCCGCCGGTTACATCCTGTCGTTGCGTCTGCCGAATAAGGTTAAAACATAGAGGAAAAAGCGCAGAAAATAAACGAGAGAAGTCATAAGTGAAGCCAGGTAAGTGAGAGCAGCAGCGGACAGTACTTTCTTTGCTCCCGGCATCTCATCTGTCGTCAGTATTCCTTCCTGCAAAAGCATTTTTCCTGCACGGCGGCTTGCATTGATCTCTACCGGCAGCGTAACTAAAGTAAAAAGGAAGGATGTTCCGTACAAAATCACGCCGATCATTGCGATGTGAAATCCCATCTCAGGATCGGCACTGATCACAAAGGCGTCAAGCAAAAGCCCGATCAACACCAATGGGAATGCCAGCCTTGATCCGAAATTCACTACAGAAACCAGTGCTGTGCGGAATCTGTAAAACCAATAGCCTTCCTGTTTCTGCATGACATGTCCCATTTCGTGGGCAGCAACAGCTACGGATGCCACCGAGCTGTTGCCGTAAGTGCTTTCGGAAAGATTGACAACGCCTCTTCTCGGGTCATAGTGGTCGCTCAGGTTTCCTTTTACACGCCCGACGGATATTCCGTTTACCCGATTCGACCACAATAATTGGGCGACGGTATCATATCCGGTCTTTCCCGAACGGCACTGGACTTTAGAGTATTTTGAAAATGCCGAATGAACCTTTCCGCTTGCAATCGCAGAAAATAAGGTGCAAAACAGCATAGCGGTTATAAACCATATATAATCATTCCAGTACATAGCATTTCTCCGATCTGCGTACTTAAATGCCGGCGACGGAATCTATCGGCATGGACATGACAATCCCCTGCGCCTCACTGTGCATACCGCAGCTTTCTCCGATACACTTCATAAGCGCCACCTTGTTTGCGGACTCCGTCAGAATCAGAACGATTTCCTTTTCGTCCTGGACGCTCAAGCCCCAAAAGTTGGTCACATCCTCATTTCCGATGCGCCGACTGTGAATCACAGTGCCACCTTTGGCACCGGCACCACGAACGGTTTCCATCACATCACCGCTGAAGCCCCGGTTCACGATTGCCGCAACAAGAGAGTATTTTGTTTCAGACATACTGTTTTCTTCCTTTCCTCCGATATTCAATACTTCCTTTCCCGTATTCTGGGCAAGGATACGCAAAATCAGGTTGTTTGCTCCGTTCAGCGGGATCGTAAATGCAATACCGCTGTTTGCCATGTTTAACTGCAGCTCCGAGCGCAACTTATCCATCAGGACATCGGATAGTTCTTTCGGGATCATGCTGATCAAAACGCTTTTATCGATGCTGCCGAGACCGAGCATGTCCATGATCTCGCTGGAGGCGGTGCCTTCGGCATTGAAGCGATATTGCAGCGGCAGTGCACCCTTTTTGAACATTTCCGCTGCCTTCTCGGCAAGCTTTGGCGTGGTGATCAGCGTTAATAGCTGAAAAGATACTTTTTTCTCATGATCCATTTTACTCACCCTCCTCAAGGTCAACGATCGCATCGCAATCGTCGGCAATTTCAGCCGTTCCCGTCGATGTCCTCTTTTCAGTCTTCAGTTTATTTACAAGACCCATAAGCTGAATGGCAATCAGCGGTGTCAAAGCAACCAGCGCAACCACGCCGAACGCATCAGTCATCAGATTTCCGCCAAGCGCCTCACAAACGCCGATGCTGAGAGGCAGCAGAAATGTCGAGGTCATCGGGCCGCTGGCGACGCCGCCGGAGTCAAATGCAATACCGATAAAAATATCCGGAACAAAACGGGACAGCACCAGAGCGATGAGGTATCCTGGGATCACAAACCATTGAATAGAGATCCCGGTAAGAACACGAAGCATTGCCAGCCCCACGCTCACGGCTACACCGATCGACATGCAGCGGTTCATCATTTTTACGGAGATAGCGCCGTTTGTAACAGTCTCTACCTGATGGTTCAGCACTTGGATGGCAGGTTCGGCCTTTACGATATAATAACCGATCAGCATACCGATGGGGATCAAAATCCAACGGAAGGACACCCCGGTCAGCTCTTTGCCGAGATAGGAGCCGAGCGGTGCAAAGCCGACATTGGCTCCGCAAAGGAACAGCACCAGACCGATGTATGTATACGCAAAGCCAACGGCAATGCGCTTGATCTGCCGCTTTTGGTAACGGCGGGTCATCATTTGGAAAATCAGAAACACCGCAATGATCGGCAGCAGCGATACAAGGACTTCTTTGGCATACAGCGGTAGACCTTGTGCAAACACACGGGCAACATCCTAGGTGGTGACGACAGTCGCCACATCGGTGAGCGTATACGCAGCCTCAGTCGGTTTGTAGAAACAACCGAGGATCAAAACGGCGAGAATCGGCCCGACACTGGAAAGCGCAACCAATCCGAAGCTGTCGCTGGCTGCATTTTTATCGCTCCGCACAGAGGCAAGCCCGACGCCCATTGCCATAATGAACGGTACGGTCATAGGACCGGTGGTAACGCCGCCCGAATCAAATGCCACAGCCAGAAACTCCTTCGGCACGAACAGCGATATAAGGATGAGCGCCGCATAGCAGATGATCAGCAGCAGGGGCAAGCTGATCTTATAGCGGATACGGACGATTGCCAGCGCAAGAAACAAGCCGACGCCGATTGCTACCGTCATAATCAGCACGGCATTGGGAACGGAGGGCACCTGACCGGCAAGGACCTGCAGATCCGGCTCGGATACGGTAATGATGACGCCCATAACAAAGCCGGTCAGCAAAACCGTTATAAGCTTTTTCATTTTCGAGATCTGCACGCCGACGCCTTCTCCGATCGGCGTCATCGCCATCTCTGCGCCGAGCTGGAAAAATCCCATTCCGACGATCAGCATGACCGCTCCGGTAAGAACATAACAATGCTGCCAAGCTCCATCGGAACCAAGAAAATACTGAGCATCAGAACAATTCCGGTGATTGGAAGAACGGCGGAGAGTGACTCTTTGATTTTTTCTTTCAGTTTCAGATTCAATTTTGTGCTCTCCTTTTAACAGAGAGTTATTTTTTGCATTCCGCAAGCATCATAATGCCCTCAGCGATGAAAACAATACCGGTAAAGATGAACACCCAGGAGACGGTACCGCCTTGGTTCAGCAGGAGACAGATGCCGGCAGCAAGACCGATGACCGGCTTTGCATAGGTGCGAAGCTTTTGCACAGTACTCATGGAATAGCCATCCGTTTTCAAAGAGGAAACCAAATTCATCAGGCAATAGAGGATCATCAATGCCGCCACAATATAGAGCGTGATACTGACAAGCGTCCATCCGAGCAGCACGGTCACAAGGCCGGCGACAATTTTCACAGTGCCACTTTTACTGTCTTTTTTTGCGGCGTCCAGAATACCCATAACGATCAACGCTGCGCCGAGAAAAGTAAATGCAATACTCAGCACGTCCCCTTTCAGCGCAATAAACAGGACACCCACAACGATTGCTGCGATTGCAGTAATCAGCTTATCATTGAATTTCATGCTTCGCACCTCGGTCTATCATATTTTGCCCAGAACGCCTTTACGGCATTTTCATACTTTTCCGGTTCCATAAAGTAGCTCATACCGTGATCGGCACCCGGAACAATCAGCAAATCCTTCGGTGCCGTACAGGCAGTGTAGTTCTCGTAGGTCATCTCTACCGGAACAAAATGGTCATCGGCGCCGTGGACAAGAATAACGGGAACATGGGTATGTTTAAGAGCTTCTACCGTCGAATGCTCCTTTGAGCCGACCTGTATTTTCCGACGACACATCCTGTCGGCAATCGCACTGCGTATGCCGAATCGAATGTGGAGGTTATCCTTAGCAATATGCTCCCATATCGCATTGGCCGATGTAAAACCGCAATCCGCCATGATCCCATGTACGTTGGGCGGCAGCTGCAGTCCGGCAGCCATCAGTACGGTGGTAGCCCCCATGGAAACACCGGCAAGGTAAACAGGAATATCGCTTCCGCAGCGTTCAATCTCCCAATTCAGCCAGTCCAGACAGTCAAAGCGTTCGGTAAGGCCGAAGCCCATATATTCGCCACTGCTGTTATTCTGCCCACGCTGCTCAACATAGAGCACGCTGCAGTTGTTTTTGTACCAGAAATCGGAGATCATCCCAAAATCCCGATGCCACGATGAACGCCATCCGTGGAAAGCAATAATCACTCTTTCCGGCTTTTCGCAGGGAAAATAATGTCCGACGAGCTTTTCTCCGTCATGAGCAATGATTTCAACCGTTTCATTCGGCTGTACGGCAAGGCTTTCAGAGGCACTCTCCATCCGGTTTGTGAACTCGTCGCTGCTTTTCTCTCCGGAGATACGCTTATCTGCTTTTTCCATCACCTTTGGCATTTCCCGATCAAGTGCTGTATCGATCAGGGCTTTTATTGTGACATATGCGGACAGCGATGCAACGGCAGCTGTTCCGGCTGCGATTCCTGCCGCTGTTACGATTTTCTTTGTATTCTTTTTCATACTACAACTTCCTTTCTGCTAAGGGATATCTTTAGTGCGCCGATTAAGACAGACGCACCTCCGGATTCGGATCATTCACAACAGATACCGGAAGAGGCCGGTGAGGAGTCGTAAAAGGAAATAACCGGCTTTCTTATAAAACGGCATTTCTCCTTGAAAATCCGGCCCTTCGTTCTCTGTTCCATCGGGCAGCACATGTCTGCTTTGCTCTGCCTTGACAGATGCGTTTTCCCGTAGGCATTGATTCAGCTCCGGGCAGTCGATCACCAGCATGAGCTCCGTGTCCAGATAGGTGCTTCTCAGGTCAAGATTATAGGAGCCGATCATACTGATGTGATCGTCCACCAAAATCGTTTTGGTATGCAGGGACTGCCCGCAGGACACTTCAAAGACCTCACTGCCGGTTGCAAGAATGTTTTTCTTCTCGTTCAGGTAGTCTGTGCAGCCAAAGGGGTTTGCTCCGCTTTCAATGGCATTGGTCATGATTTGGACCCGGCGACCGCCCTCACAGAAGCCTGCCAGTGTTTCATACATACCGTTATTGCAGATAATATAAGGAGTCTCAATCAAAATGCTTTCGCCGTTCTTCATGATGCCGCTCAATTGCTCCCAGAGTACAGGTGCTTTGTTTTCCGGCGAGGTTGGGTTGGAGAGAAGTGTGATACTTTTGGCTTCCAGCGTCTCTCTTTCCAAATCCACCGGCAAATAAGCCTCGGCATACGATCCCTGTAGTTCTGTATAATGCGTTCGGAGCGTTTCCTGTGCCTTTTGGAGGTTTCTCCGGTTGCCGGAGATTTCCTTGTTACAGGGCAAATCCCATATCTTCGCAAAAATATGCTGTCAAGGCCTCGATCGAGCTGTTCGTCCCATCAGAGCAGACCAAAACTTCTCTGTCAATGTTGCGGTCTTCCTTGTCCTTATATTCTCCGAGGAACAAATCGTTTGTGTTTCTTCCGCCTAATAGGTATTGCTTTCCATCCACGATCAGGTATTTGTCGTGCAGGCGGTATTGATTTTCCAAGGAGTCATAAGATTGATGATGGGTTATACAGCTTTGGATTTGTACATCGTATTAGCCGCCAATGCAATCGATCAGCCTGTTGCAGCGCAAATACATATCTCCGGAAATTCCGTCAACGTATTTTGATATTCACCCACGCTCGGCAGCCTCATTCAAGGCCGCTATCATCATATCTTTTCCGCTGTTATCCCCGAAAATCGAATGTTGACAGAATGATCTCGTTTTTCGGCCCTGTCTATCGGTCGAAGACATGAGATAAGCGTCCGCGGTTATCGTCAATACACAAACCTGATTCTGTCACACCTGTACCGGCGAACTCGGCTCCTTCGAAATATCGGTTCTTTTTGGAATATCGGCGGGACGATCGGGCTGGATCGGTATGGGGCACAAACAAATAAAGCCAAGGCCTTTATACCCTTAAAGATAACGTTTTTTCATCAGCACCTTTCCTTTTTATCCAAAAGATTTGCAGAAATTATAATGTCCTTTTCTAAGCTGAACGAAACCCCAAAAGGGAATTTGCTCAGGATCATAGTATTCCGTTTGGATCTGAGAGGAGCGAGCATGAAAGAACGGCGCAGCCACCGGCTGCACCGTTGCTCGTTCTCAAATCAAGCACGAAATGATCTGATAAGCTGTCCGGGCAAAGACTAGCTACTGCAAATGGTGCGTTAAGAACA
>VOFK01000790.1_pt1 | contig 17524 bp, 24 predicted proteins | sample 5384121 | NCBI WGS metagenome assembly VOFK01 (sample SAMN12384730, study PRJNA508395) | human gut metagenome | isolation source: healthy gut J | host: Homo sapiens
TGTTGCAAGGGTAACGATTGATCCAAATGGCAAAGTATATTGTTGTCCATTTATAAAAAAATAGCTATTTAGGAGATTTAAATAAAAATAATTTAAAAAAGAAATATGGGATAATGTTAATAGATTTAAATTTTTAAAAAAATTATCTGAACAGAACACTGATAGAGTGTGTTTAGCAATAAAACAAGGAAAGAAAGGTGAAAAAAAAAATGATTAAATTAGAAGAGTTTAAAAAATATAAAGAGGTGTTGGAAGAAACAATTACAAATAAGGCATTTAGAAGCAGAATGATGTTTGAAGTAATAGATGATGAAATATTTGGAATGAGAATTTTAAAATATATTAATATTCTTAGCGGAAATATTACTTCTGAAGAATTGAATAATGTATTTGACGATATTAGAAAAGATACAATTGATTATTATGAAAAATCTAAAAAATCAGAAACAAAAAATGATAAAATTTTCTTTGCACTAAGATCTCTTGCATATTTCTATTTTTTTTAGAAAGTATGGATGAACATTCAACATTAAGTGATGGAATTGTAGAAGAAATTCAAAAAAAATATCCTAATGATTATTTAAATATTATTGCACAAATCGATAGAGCATATCTATCTATTGATACAAAAGAAGCTACTAAGTTGGATAATGAAAATTTAAACATTTCAGATGATTTGTTAAAGAAGTATATTATATTAAAACAATGGCAGGATAAACAGCACCATTTCTTTGATGAAAATTATGGTGAATACTTAGAACAACTACAACAAGATTATTGTAATGATAATTCAATGGATCCATTTTCATTAGAGCAATTTGCACTTAGAAAAAAGACTATTCGATTCACTTTCTGAAAGAAAAAATTTTAGATTTAGATACATGTAGTATTTTAAGTGAACTATATATTAAAAAATTCGTAGTAAAATATATTGGTGGAAAAATGTATGGATTATCAGTTTTAAATAGTAAGGGCATTAAAGTTCCATTTACTATGGTAGTTCCAACAGGTGTAGAAGTTAATGAAGAAGATTTAAAAATTTTTGATGGAAAATATGATTATTATTCAGTAAGAAGTTCTGCAGATATAGAAGATGGAGAAAAAAATTCATTTGCTGGAATGTTTGATTCGTATTTAAATGTTTTACCTAAAGATATATTTATAAATATCAAAAGGTTAAAGATTCTGTTAATAATAATCGTTTAAAGGAATATATTCAAGTTAATGAACTTGAACAGCCACATATGGCAGTTGTAATCCAATCATTTAAAGAACCTACATATGCTGGAGTTTGGATTGGGAATTCTGAAGACTCGGGTGTATTAGAATGGGTTAATGGAAATGGTGAAAAATTAGTTTCTGGTTCAAGTACACCTCATTCTGAAATTTGGAGTGATAATAAATATGATAATCCATTAAAAATAAGAGAGCAAGCAATAGGTAGTAAGATGCTTGAATATCAGAAAAAAGTTGGTACAAATGCAGACTTTGAATGGATGATTTTAGATGATGAATTAATAATGTTACAATTTAGACCTGTAACTAAAAAAGTAATTATAAGTAATGAATATGTCAAATCAGAAGATGAAGGATTATTGGGAATTCCAGCAGCACCAGGTATTATTTCAGGTGAAGGCAGATATTTAGATTCTCCAAGTGATGAAATAGTACCTAATAAAATTTTATTAGCAATGATGACTGATCCTGATTGGTTACCACATTTAATGAATTCTAAAGGTGCTGTAACAGCATATGGTGGTTTTCTTTGCCATACAGCAATTGTATGCAGAGAATTAGGTATTCCTTGCGTTACTGGGGTAGGTGAAGATTCACTTGATAAATTAACAAGTAATTGCGAAAATATTGAAGTAAATGGAAATAGTGGAAGTATTAAAGTTTTATCAAAGAAAATGAAAATGTAAAGTATATAAATAATGCATGAAAGGTGGTGATTATATGATTAGATTCCTAAAAAGATTATTCAGAAAGGATAATAATGTTTTAATTAATTTAAATAATGTAAATAAAACATTATCTATGTCTATGGCAGGAAATGGTAACTGTTCAGACTGTTGCTAATTTACCTTGTTGTTAATATATAATAAAAAAAAGCCAATTAGGCTTTTTTTATTATATATTAAAGATTCTTTACCATTAACTATAGGGTTTAGACTTATTAAATATGATTTTGGGTTATCAAATACATTTTTTATGTAATTATAGATGCTATTATCATTTATATTATAGTATCTTTTATTTTCTATACAGTTTACAATTATTTTATAAGTTAATTTTTTCTTCTCATTTAATGGCATATTATTAATTTTATATTTTAGATATTCTTTTAATTTGTCGGTTTTTGAGCATAAACTACTTAAAACTATTAATAAACTAGTAAAATCTAATTTATAGTAATCACTTATTTCATCTATATGAAATAAATCTGATGGTTTAATTAATTCATCATATTTGATACTTTTACTAATTTTTAAAAAAGTATCTGTAAAATAAGATATGTCATTTTTTGATACATTTAGTATGTTAGTGTAAATATATCTTAATTTATCATAATTTTTATTTATAAGTAAATCATCAATATCATAACAGTCAACACTTGTCATGTATGGTATGTAAATTCTATAGGTATCAAATCCTAAATTATTATAATCAATAACATATATATCTTTATCTATTATTGATTTTAAATATTCTAATACTTCTTTATTATTAGTTAAATAATCTTTAAAGTGTAGTTTACTAACTGGAATATAATTAGTACAGAAAAAATTTTTTGTTAAGTATCCGTTGTTATTATTAAAACATCTTAACCAATTATATGATTTAAATGAATTGTCATACTTTTTTTCTAATGCTTCAAATGTTTTATTAGATACCATTTTTTTCTTTAATTCTTTAAAATTAACACCTTGCATCATTTCTGTTATACATCTTGATAAGGCAATATTAAATGAAATATCGGATCCAATTGTAAAAGAATATTTTTCTTCTTCTTTATCGAATAATAGGAATCCTATCACAGGAAATTTTCCTAAGGAACAATCTTTAATGTAATATTTAAAACCTTTCTTTTTTAAATTGTTTAGTGATTTTATATTGTTTTTTGTAAGTGGATAGTTCGAGATATCTATATTTTGAATAGAATTATATCCTTTTAAACATTCTTGATAACAAAATCGTTCTAATATTTCAAAAATTCCTTGATTAACAGCTTCTTCAAAAGTATTTCCAGATGCTAAGCCATTTGTGTGACAAAAACTACTAATGGCATTTATAGGAATATTTTCTATTTTGCTAGTTTTTATATTCTTGGCTTCTGAAACATTAAAATATATATTATCAAGTGTAAAAAAATATTTTTTATATTCATTTGATGCTTTATCTAATAAAGAATTATATATATTACTATTTTTATCAATCTTATGAGTTGCGATTCTCTTTTTTATTAGCATATTACTTTGAATTCTTTCCATTAATTCAGCGTATGCTGAAGCTTTTGCTAATTTTAATGTTGTTCCTTTTCCATTTGCACCTTTTCCATTATTTAATTGTAATCTAATAGAATATGAACCTCTTAAACTTTTTCTTAAACCTTTTTCCTTGACTTTATAATGTTCTTTTTTTAAAATGTTTTTAATTTTTTTATTGTCTTATTAGGTGAACTATCTTTTCTAAAACTTGCAGATTTTTCAAATGAAATTAAATTGTCAGATTTTTTTGGAAAATTATATGTAATAATTTTTTTGTTAGTAGAATAAATTTTAATATTAGATAGTGTATTATATATATTGATATCTTTATAATTATTTTTTTCTATTAATGGTTCAATATCTTTAGTTGCTATTATTTCTTTACAATCATTAGTAATCATGTAATTTATAATGATATCTAAATATTTTTTATTCTTTTTTGTTTTGCTTACATAAAATATTAAATAAGTGTTATTTGGTAAATTTTGAAAGTTTATTTTTTTTGATGTTGAAATAATTCCAATATTCATTATTTTATCCCTACCTCTAAAAAATTATTGATAAATAATTTGATATATATTATATAATAAAATTTAAATAATTACAATTTAAAAGGTTGACATACTTACAGGATAATTAGTAATTGCTTTATTATATTAATGATGTTATAATATAAAACCAAATAAGGGGAGATAATATGTCAAAAAAGATAATAGCTATAGGTGGTGGAAATATAGGAGAATGTGAAAATAATATAATTAAACCATATGAAACAGAAATTTTTGATAGAGAAATAATAAGCATTTCTGATTTATCTAGGCCTAATATATTATTTATTGGATTAGCTGATCCTATAAATATGAATAATTATTTTTTATTACTTTGAAAATGTTTTTACAAAGTTATATGATTGCAAATGTAAAATGCTTGAATTGTCGGATTTGAATAATAAACAAAAATTGGATGATTTATTTAATTGGTCTGATGTTATTTATATAGGAGGAAATGTTTTTACATTAATAAACATATGTAAAAAAAAAAATACGAAGTTGAAGTCAATCTAATTAAAGCATATGAAGATGGAAAAGTAATGTGTGGAAATTCAGCTGGTGGAATATGCTGGTTTAAATATGGAAATACAGTTAATCCAATTAATAAAGGAAAGTTAATTAAACAAGAATGTTTTGGTTTTAAAAATATGGTTTTTGCACCTCATTGTGATGAAATAAATGGGCATTTTGAAAATGTTGAAAATTTAATATTTGATGATAATCTTGTAGCGATATCCCTATCAAATTGTGTTGCAATAGAGATCATTGATGATAAATTTAGATTTATAAGTTCATCATTTGATAGATATAAAATACAACCTTTTGGAATTAGAAGTTTTTGGGATAAAGGTGAATATGTTATGGAAAATATAGAATTAACAACTAATTATAATGATTTGGAAACGTTACTAAAACCAGAAATAATGTACTCTTCTGAAGTAAGAGCAGATGTTAAAAGATTGTTAAAAAAACGAAATATATATTTTAAATAATTTTTAAATATTTTATAAACGTATCAAAAAATGTATGTATTCGTACCAAAAACGGACTAAATTTGACTTGAATTAGTTTTTGTCAAGTGATATAATATAGTAAAATATGCGAGAACTGTTAAGAAAACTTGCATATTTTTTTGTGACATAAATTGTACATAGTATGACATGAATTGGACATGAAATGAGCTTGACTTGTGTTTGTCAATAATTATAATAGTGTATAATATGAAAAAATTATGTAGAGAGGAACTATATGTTCGTCTCTTTTTATTTTAAAGAATGGAGGGAATTTTTTATGAGATGTACTGAAAGAACTACATTAAGAATAGATAACAATTTAAAAACTAGGATACAACTTTTAGCAATTAAAAATAATTTTAGTATGAACAAAATGTTTATCTATTTATTAGAACTAGGATATAGATCTTATGTAGAAAGATATGAAAAAAAGATTATGAATTTAAGTTAGGAGGGGAAAATATTATGGTAATAAGAACAGAAAAACTTACTAATTATACAAAGATTGACACCACTTATTTAGAAGATAAAAATATATCTTTGAAAGCAAAAGGATTATTAACTTTAATGTTATCTTTACCTGATGCATGGAATTTTAATATTAATGGTTTAAGACTTTTATGTAAAGAAAGTAGATTAGCCATTACTAATGCATTAAAAGAATTAGAAGAAAATAGATATTTAATTATTGAAAAAGGTCATTCTAAAGATGGTAAGTTTTTATATAACTATATTGTTTATGAAAAACAATATACCCAAAAAAAGTACACACTGAACAACCATATATGGATAATTAGATAGTATAAATAACTTAAAGATTAATGAAGTAAAAAGAATTAGTTATAAAAAAATAAATGAACTTGATAAAGAGAATAAACTAAAATTTATTAATTATATTTTTTGATTTATGGGATAAAAATCAAATTAATAGTTTGAATGAGGTTAATCCTAATTTACTTAATGATGGTATAGATATAGAAATATTTAATCCGAGTAGTATTGATTATCGTTATTTAGTAATTGAGATTAAAGAGTATTGTAACTATACTTTTAATCTTTATCGTCTTTATCCAAAAAAAGAATATAAAGAATTAATACCCGTGTTTGAAAAATTATCTTTTTAAAGAAAAAGATAGATGTACTTGCAGAATTATTCTTAGTACTAGAACATGATGAATTATTACCTGATAGTGTTGATGGTTATGAAATAACTGGAAGAATTATAAAATATTAATAATTAAAAACTAAATTGTTATTTGAAAACTTAATTAATTTCAAATAATGATTTAGTCTAATTTTGTCCTTTGAGGTGTTTAAGTTTGCAAATTTTTTTTGTAGAACTTAATACCTTAAGTTCTTTTTAAGTTTTTATAAAAAAATAAACTTAAAAGAAAGGACAAAGTATATGGAAAATGAAAATAAAGTTCCATCAAAAATTATTGAAATAGAAACAAGTATTAAATTACTTGAATATTTAAAAAGAAATAATACTATTGATGATGGAATGTATAATTTTTGTATTAATAAATTGTTACATAAAATAGAATTTGAAAAGCAAAAACAAGATGATAAATATATAAATGATTTAAACAATTATAAACTATTAACTTAGGAGGTGTGATTATGGACTTATATACAGTTAGGAATAATATTATGAAAGGTGTTCCACTACAAGAATTAAATTTAAGAGTATGTTTTTATGCAAGAGTATCAACTGATAAAGATGAACAATTACATTCTTTATCTAATCAAATATCTTTCTTTAATGATAATATTAGTAAAGTTCTAACTAACTGGGAATTTATAGGTTCATATATTGATGAGGGAATATCAGGAACCCAAGTTAAAAAACGAGAAGAATTTTTAAGAATGATTGAAGATGCTAAACGACATAAATTTGATTTAATATTAACTAAAGAAATATCAAGATTTTCAAGAAGTACATTAGATAGTATTATGTATACTCAAGAACTTTTATCTAATGGTGTTGGTGTTTATTTCTTAAATGATAATATTAATACAATACTTCCTGATTCTGAACTTAGACTTACAATGATGTCTTCAATTGCACAAGATGAAGTGAGAAAAACCTTTCCGAAAAGAGTTTCATTTGGAATGAAAAGAAGTATTGATAATGGTGTGGTATTAGGTTGCTCTAATATTTATGGTTATGTAAAAGACAAAGGAAAACTAGTAATTGATGATGAACAAGCAAAAATGATTAAAATAATATTTGATAGATATGCTAATACTACTGATGGATTATCTAAAAAGTATCAAGATATTTATATAGTTTAGATATAAGAGCAAAACTGGTAAACGAATAGATACTACAATCCTTACAAGAATTATAGAAAATCCTAAATATAAAGGATATTATTGTGGACATAAATCAAAAGGTATTAGATTATCGTACAAAAACACAAAAGAAAAGATTAAATGAATCTGATTGGATAATATATAAAGATTATGATAATGTTCCACCAATAGTATCTGAAGAACTATGGGAAAGAGCTAATATTAAACTAAAGCAAAGACAAGATAGTTTTACTAATCGAGCAGTTATAAAAAAGTATTTCAAAATAGATATACTTACTCAGGGAAAAAATATATTGTGGTTGTCATAACCTAACTTATCATAGATCTAGTGCTGGAAAAAGAAAAAATAATCCTGTGTGGGAGTGTCAAGTATATAGAAAAGAAAGTTTAAAAGGTTGTTCTAATCCTAGAGTATTTGAAATTGAATTAGAAGAAGTATTTAAGGATATGTTTAATAAACTATTAAAAAAAAAAGAAATACTATCTTTGATGAAATAATAAATGAGTGTAAGAATTATTTAGAAACAAACAATAGTGAATCGGATATTAAAAGTTTAGAATCAAAAATATTAGTTTTTAAATAATAAAAAAGATAAATTATTAGAACTAGTTATGGAAGAATACTTATCTAAAGAAGATTATAAAAAACAGATAGATTTAATAAATGAAGATTTAAATACTTATCATAATAAAATAAATGAATTAAAAAACAATAAGAAAGATAAGAATTATATCGAAAATAAAATAAATGAAATTAAAAATGCATTAGAAAAATGTTTAGAAGATAACGAGTGTTATAGTGATATATTTAATGAACTAATAGATAAAATAATAGTTCATAAACAAAATGATAAACAAATTAAATTAGATATTTTTATTAAGACAGGAGAAAGTATCAATACGCTTTCTGATAGTTTAGGTAAAAAGTTTCATTTATTAGACTCCTATACAACAAGTAACAGCGGTATCCGCTGTTGTCAATGGGGGAAAACTATATCAACCATACATATTAAAAAGTATCTCAGAAAAAGAAACGGGTAACATTATTAAGAAGAATAGCAAGAAATTCATTCGTCAAACTATTAGTAAAGAAACTTCTAATACAATGCGCAGAGCATTAGAAAATGTTGTTGCCAAAGGTGGAGGAAAGGCTGCATATATTGACGGATACCGTATTGGTGGAAAAACAGGAACTGCTCAAAAAGTAGAAAATGGGGTTTACCTAGTAAATAATTACATTATGTCATTTATGGCTGTTGTTCCATCAAACAATCCAGAAGCAGTACTATATCTTGCAATTGATAATCCTAAACATACTGCAATGTTATCAAGTTATACAACCACACCTATCGCAAGACGAATTCTTTTAGACATTATCGAAGCTCTGGATATTAAAAAACAAGACAGTCAAATAGAAAAGGAAAAGGAGTGGAGTGATAAAACCATATATGAAGTGCCAAATGTTGTTGGAATGACAAAGAAAGAAGCCAAAAAGGCTTTAGAAAACTTTACCGTTGAATATGCTGGAACAGGCGATAAAGTAGTTAGTCAGTCTCCTGAAGCTGGCACAAGGGTTGAGGAAAAAACTGTCGTTAGACTACTATTAAAGTAATATAGCAAGTCGAATAAATAGAACTTTTGTAAAATTAGTTCTATTTATTTTTTTATGTAATAAATATAAATATGAAACAAACACCTGTAAAATTGTGTATAATAATTAGTAAACTAACACAAATAATTACTAATGTGTGCTATAATACTGGAGACGAATGGAGAAATAAAATATGCTATTGTTAACAAAATCAGTTTTTGCCGTCATGATAGGTTTTTTAGCCTCAACATTTATCGGCCTAATTTTAATACCAAAACTAAAAAAAATGCATGCTGGGCAACATGTTAGTGTATTTTTTAGCAAGTGCTCACAAGCAAAAAAGAGGGAACCCCAACAATGGGTGGTTTAATTTTTATATTATCTACCACAATTACTATTTTGCTTTTAATAATTACAAATAAGATTGACTATACATCCAACCTTTTGATTGTTTTACTTTCCTTTTTAGGGTTTGGACTTATAGGATTTATAGATGACTTTCTTTCCCTTCGCAAAAAAGGAAATGAAGGTTTAACAACATATCAAAAATTATTTATGCAAGTAATAATATCCGTGATTTTCTTCTATATATATATGAAGAATGGTGGTCAAACATCATTAACAATTGGAACCCTTCATATTGACCTAGAATTAGGATGGCTATATGGATTATTTATTCTTTTTGTTCTAGTCGCATCCTCAAATGCTGTAAATTTAACAGATGGTCTAGATGGCCTTGCAGGTGGCCTATCAGCTATAGCATATATTGCTTTTGCTCTAATATCACTTATTGTAGGTTATGAAGAAATTGGTATTTTCTCATTAATTTTATCAGGAAGTATTTTAGGCTTTTTAGTATTCAACTCTTATCCAGCTAAGGTCATTATGGGAGACACCGGAAGCTTAGCTTTAGGTGGTGCGATGGGAGCAATCGCTATTATTACCCATCGAGAATTAACTCTTGTAGTAGTAGCGGGAGTATTTGTTATTGAAACATTCTCTGTAATTATTCAAACTATCTCAGTAGTTTTCTTTCATAAAAAAGTATTCCTAATGTCGCCACTTCACCATCACTTTGAAAAACTAGGTTGGAAAGAGCCAGACATTGTCAAAACCTTTTGGATAGCAGGACTTGTATTAGCGATGAGTGGAATTATCTTTGGAGTATGGTTATAAGATTTAAACTTAAAGATGTTTAAGTCTTTTTTATTGCAAAAAAAACTTTAATATGAGTATAACTAACTTAATAATAGGGTGAGTGTTATGAGAGAAAAATTACAAAAGATTGATTATAAAATTTTAGTCTTAATCATACTAGTATTACCAATGGAACAAATGGTTTAGATCAAACAAATAAATATGAATATTACTTATCAACATCAAGCACTACTCTTACAGGGAAAGAATTTAAGGAATATGTAAATAAGAAGGAATTTAACATCGGAACATCTTTAACAGGTATAAGATATCTATATGTAAGACAAATAAGCGATGAGGCTGGTATTAATTCACAAAGTAGTGGTAATGTAGTAACACTAGATGGAAAAGCCTATCACCAATTTGGACCATATATTTTTTGATAATACCAATCCAGAATGTAAAATAGAAAAAAATATTACCAAGATTACTAATAAAAATATAACTCTAAAAATAAATGGTACTGATGAAACTTCAACTAATAACTTACAATATTCTTTAAATGGAAAAGACTTTGATGAAAATAAGAAAAAGATTATAACAACAAATAACACTTATAAAGCCTATGTTAAATATGAAGCTTTTGCAAAAGACAACGTTGGAAATATAGGAAGTTGTAAAATTACTATTTCAACTTTAGTAAGTGTTCCAAATACTAAATTAATAATTAATAGAAATCTCTATATAGTTGGAATGCTTCTTATAATCAGTGGTTTAGGTATTACAACATATATGATAATAAAAAAGAAAAAGAATGTGTAATTTAGATATTACCATTCTTTTTTGTCATAATCTTACCATGACCTCCATTACTAAAGTCATACTGAGCTATATTTCTAGAAGTTACTTTATCAAGACCAAAATAAGATTTTAAAACTTGTACCATTTCAACATATTTATTAATCGCACCATCATAATTATTTTCTTTTACTAATTGTTCAGTACTTACTAAATATGTATCATAATATTTTTTCCATAATGTATCATCTTTTGACTCTTCATAATCCTTTTTAATTAACAAAGCAATCTCTGGTCCTATAGAATCATACTCCATAAGAAGAGGAGTAAACTTAGCATCCTTTTGTAAAATATTATCTCTAAATGATCTTAAATTATTTAATAAAGAACAATCATCATCTAGTCCAAGTACATCACAAACAATAGTAGTTATATAACAACCGCTAGTAGCATTTACAGGTTTTTGATGAGAACAATTATCTCCTGGATAATAGTATGATCTATACCAACTACAATATCCTTTTTTATAGTCTCCTTGAAAATCATAATAAACACATCCACCACATTGGTATTGATATTCCAAATTACTCATAATAAATCCCCCTTAAGTGACTGCTATTATAACACAATAAGCACTTTTTTTTCAACTGTTTCATAAAAAATACCTTTATTTTATACAGATGTATTATTAATTATTATTTTTTTTAGAAATATTTAGTAAAATTCCAATACTTATCATCGTGATTAACAAACTACTTCCGCCATATGAGAGGAAGGGAAGGGTAACACCAGTAACAGGAATCATCCCCGATACAACCATCAAATTTAACATTGCCTGAAAAATAATCTGAAAAGTCATACCAAAAGCTAAATATTTTGAAAACTGATCTCTAGCTTCTAAAGAAATTTTTATTCCTCTCTGGAGTATTACTATAAAAAGGCCAATAACAATAAATGCTCCTACAATTCCAAACTCTTCTGTGATAATAGAAAAAATAAAATCTGTTTGCGGCTCTGGAAGATAAAAATGTTTTTGAATACTATTTCCAAATCCTCTTCCTAAAAAGTCCACCCGGTCCAATAGCGTAAAGACTTTGAATAATCTGAAATCCTGTGCCAAGAGGATCTTTCCATGGATTAACGAATGAAGTAATTCTATCCATTCTATAGGGAGCAATTAAAATCAAAACAATAATTCCTACTAATCCAATCGCGCCCATTCCAAAAAAGAATTTCATATTAACGCCTGCCACAAACAACAAGGCAATAATTGAAACCGTTAATATTACTCCTGTTCCTAAATCTGGTTGTAACATTATTAAACCGAAAAATAAGAATACAATTCCAAGAATGGGAAAAACTCCTGTTTTATAGCTTTTAAGAAATTTGTTGCTACGACATAAATATTTACTCGTAAAAATAATTAACCCCAGTTTAGCAAACTCACTTGGCTGTATCCCAAAAGGACCAATACCAAACCAACTACGACTCCCATTTCTAATACTACCAATTCCAGGAATTATAACTAAAATTAATAAAATCAAACAGATAGTAATAATTAGGTTAGCCTTTTCATAATAAAATTTATAATTAAGCTTTCCTACAATATTCATTAAAATTAAACCAATCACAATAAAAAGTGCTTGTTGTTTTACATAATGAAAACTATCATTAAACTTATATTCAGCCCAAACACTAGAAGCAGAATAAATCATAATTACTCCAAATACCAATAAAGCAAGAACCGCTAACAAGAGAATCTTATCATATTTTTTACGCATGATATCACCTATAATATTTTATAGTTTTAATAAAAAAATATGATTAAACTAAATAGATATGTATAAAAGTATAAAAAGTATTCATATTAAAAAAGAAAGGATGAATAATATGGATGAAAATATAGAATTATTAGAGTATATTTATAAAAATGCTGAAATGGGAGTACATAGTTTAACAAAATTACAAGAAGAACTAGAGGAAAAAGAAAACAAAATCAAGAAGGTTCTTAAAGAAGAATTAGAGTCTTATGAACATTTTAAAAAGAAAAGTAAAAAGCTCATCAAAAAGAATGGGTATGACTTAGAAAAAAATAAATTAACTGCGAAAATAGCGTCATCTATGGGTATAAAAAAAGAAGTTAATAGTGATAATAGTGATGCAAGTATTGCTCATATGTTAACCCAAGGTATTACTATGGGAGTAGTTGATATGGAAACAAAAAATAGATAATTATAAAGAGGTTGTAAATGAAGATATTTTATCTTTAGCCAAAGAATTTTTAAAGTTCCAACAAGAAGAAATCGAAAAATTAAAAGAGTATATGTAAAAATGACTTGACTAAGAAAATAGCTTTCTCCTATTATAGTATTTAGGGGAGTATAGTTATGATTTTAAATGTTAGTGGTAGAACAGATATAGTTAAAGCTTTTTATACTTCATGGTTTATGAATAGATACCATGAAGGTTTTTTGATGTTAGAAATCCATTTTATAAAAAACAAGTAAGTAGAATTTATTTTAAAGATGTTGATTTAATTGTTTTTTGTACTAAAAATCCTCTTCCTATATTAGACCACTTAAATGAAATAAAAATACCTATGGTTTTTCATATTACCATTACTCCATATAAAAAAGATATTGAACCAAATGTTATAGATAAAAAATTAATAATTGCCGCTGTTAAAAAAATATCATCTATAGTTGGTAAAGAATATACAGTGGTTAGATATGATCCCATATTTTTAAGTCCTAAATATGATTTAAATTATCATTTGAAATGTTTTGAAAGGTTATGTGAACAATTAGATGGCTATATAAATCATATAATAGTTTCTTTTATTGATGAGTATAAAAATGTTAAAAATAATAGTAAAATTCTAAATATAAGAGAACCTAATGAAGAAGATTATGAAATAATTGGGACATCTTTTTCAAATATTGCTAAAAAGCATAATATAACAGTACAAACTTGCGCTGAAAAACAAAATTTAGTTCAATATGGTTTTATCAAAAGTGATTGCTTAACTCCTAATATGGTATTCAAATTAACGGGTTTAACAAAAATGAAAAAATGGACATCGCGCAAAACCACTTACTGTGACTGCGTCGAAATGGTTGATGTCGGAGCTTATAATACTTGTCTTCACTTCTGCAAATATTGTTATGCTAACTATTCAGAAAAAAGAGGTAATTAAAAATAATAAGTTACACAATCCCGCATCAAGTTTATTAATTGGTGAAATAGAAAACGATGATATAATTAAAGTAAGAAAAAAATAATTAATAGTGAAAAAAATATGTTATATTAAAAAGGAAAAGAGGTTTTAAAATGAGTAAAATTGTATTAATTGGTGGCGGAAATATTGGAAGAGGAAATACGCCTTATGAAACAAAAAAAAGAAATAGATGAAGAAATAGTAAAGATGACTACTAAAGAGCATCCTAATTTATTATTTGTAGGACTTGCTAGTAGTTTTTCAGATTCATATTATGATACTGTAAAGCTAATATATAAAGATCTAGGTTGTAACTGTGCCTATTTAAAAAAGAAAAATATTATCAACAATAGGGATATAGTAGAAAATAAAATAAACACAGCTGATATAATTTATTTTTGTGGAGGAGATACAATAAAACTTGTAGATACCTTAAAGGAATATGATTTAATACCTTTATTACAAAAAGCTATTGATAGTGATAAAGTAATTGCCGGAATGTCTGCTGGTGCTATTATGTTATGTAAAGAGGGATATTCAGATTCCCTAAAGCTAAGAAATGAAAGCGACAAATACTGTTTTATAGATGGACTAAACTATTTAGATATTTCTTTTTGCCCACACTATGAAAAAGAAAGCGACAGAGCAAGTGAATTAAAAGAAGATTTAAAGGGTCAAACAAAAAAAGTTTTGTGCTTACCAAATGGTGTTGCTATGGCAATAGAAAATGACAAAAAACACTTTATTAAAAGCTTAAATAATGATGCTTATCTTTGTTATTATGATGATAAAAATATTTATCACGAAGAAAAAATAGAGGGATAAAAATGGATATAAAAATAAAGAAAAATAGTCACCTATTTAAAGTTAGAACATCAGGAATAATCATGAAAGACAATAAAATTTTGGTTGAACAATATAGAGATACATCTTATTTTACATTACCTGGGGGATATGTTGAAATAGGAGAAGACAGTAGCTTAGCTATAATTAGAGAAATAAAAGAAGAAGTAGGGGTAAATTTTAAAATTGATAGATATTTAGGAATAGTAGAGAATTTCTTTATCAATGCTAACCAAGAAAAAACACATGGAATAGATTTTTATTATCTAGGAACGACAGAAGATGAAATACCTCTAGAAAACTTTGATTTAATAGAAAACGATAATGGAACTATTATAAATCATCATTTTAAATGGATAGAATTACAAAAACTAACAGACTATGATATTAGGCCTAAATGTATAATTCCATATTTAAGAAATGAACAAAATACATCCTTTCACCTAGTTCAAAGAGAGCTAGACTAACTTCTATATCTTCCTAAAATCAACAAAAAACTTGACAAAATACTACATTTGTGCTAAAATATGTTCAAATTTACATGGAGTAGTAGTTGTAAAAAGGGGGAAACAATTATGAGAATCGGTGTGGATATAGATGGAACTTTAACTGATATTGCAAAATTTCAAATAGAAGAAGGAAAAAAGTTTTTTGGTAGAGAACCAGTTAATACAAAGGTTCTTGACGTAAAGGATATGTTTGAATGTAGTGATGAAGAAGAAAAAGCCTTTTGGAAGAAAAACTACATGAAATATTGTGTCCTTGGTAAAATGCGTAATGGATCAGACAAATTTACTAAAAATGCTCACAATAATGATGATGAAATAATAATCATTACATCACGTAAATATACAGACCAAGATACTAAACTTGGAAAATTAATGCGATATACAGTTGAACAGTGGTTAAAACATAATGGTATAGAAACAGATAAAATAATTTATTGTAATGAAGATAAAACAGCCGCTATAAAAGATAATAAAATAGATATAATGTTGGAAGATAATTCTAAAAACATTGAAGAGTTAAGTAAGTTAACAAAAGTAGTATGTATGAATACTGAATATAATATGGATTATCAGTTTACTAATGCCAATAATGTAAAAAAGAATTTGTTCAATGAATGAGGCATACTCCGCTGTAAAAAAAGAATTTGAACTTGAAATTATGAAAGAAGAAGCTGATAGAAAAGATCAAGAATTAATTACAGTAAAATCTGGAAAAGCATCTATTGATAGACCTTGGTTAAAATATTATGACTATGAAAGTAGAAATATTGAATTACCAACCACAAGTATTTATGAATATTTAAAAGATAATACTAAAAAATATTCTAACATGATTGCTATTAATTATTTTAATAACAAAATATCATATAAAGAGCTATTTAATAATATTGAAAAGTATGCTAAGGCTTTTACTGCTGAGGGAATTAAAAAAGGAGACATTGTAACTTTATGTTTACCTAATGTTCCAGAAGCTGTATATATGTTTTATGCTTTAAATAAAATTGGGGCAATTGCTAATATGGTTCACCCTTTAAAAAGTGGAAATGAAATAAAGTTAGCTATTAATGATACTAAGTCTAAATTATTAGTAATGGTTGATAATGCTTTTAAAGAAGTTGATCCAATTGCTGCTGATATTACTGCTCAAAAGATTGTTGTTGTATCAGCTGGGGACTCAATGCCACTTCCATTAAAACTTGGTTATAAAGCAAAATGTGGAAAAACAATTAATTACAGTGAAGATAATAAGTATGTATCTCTAGATACTTTTGCTAAACAATCTAAAAAAATAAAAAATTTGACTGATGTGAAAACATCAGGAAATGACACTGCCGTAATAATGTATACTGGTGGAACTTCTGGATTCCCTAAAGGTGTTGAATTATCCAATAATAATTTCAATAGAATGGTATTCCAACAAAAAGTAACAGCTAAACACTTTGGAGCAGGCGATAAAATGTTAACTATTATGCCAGTGTTCCATGGATTTGGATTATGTAGTTCAGTACATATGCCACTTTCATATGGTATAACAACTATCTTAATACCTAAATTCGATTCAAAAGAATTTTACAAGTTAATGAGTAAGTATAAACCAAACCATGTATTTGGAGTTCCAAAACTTTGGAAAGCTCTTATGAATGATAAAAAGATACAAGGCATGGACTTATCATTTATGAAATACATCGTTTCAGGTGGAGAAAATATGAAGGATGGCCTTGAAGAAGAAATTAACAAATTCTTTGAACAACATAACTGTTACTATAAATTAAAGAAGGGTTATGGTTCTACCGAAGCGGTTGCCGGAACTACTTTATCAGATGATAACTGCAACGAAATCGGAAGTATTGGTATCCCACTAATATGTAATGATTTTAAAATTGTTAAACCTGAAACAGAAAGAAGAACTTGATTACTATCAAGAAGGAGAAATCTGTATTTCTGGTCCAACAATCATGAAGGGATATTTAAATAATAAAGAAGAAACAGCCCATGCTTTAAGAGTACATGCAGATGGCAAATTATGGTACCATACCGGTGATTCTGGATACATGACAA